>VTLG01014873.1_pt1 | contig 23387 bp, 31 predicted proteins | sample 4694571 | NCBI WGS metagenome assembly VTLG01 (sample SAMN12604809, study PRJNA352737) | marine metagenome | biome: ENVO:00000447; feature: ENVO:00000209|ENVO:00000569|ENVO:01000036; material: ENVO:00002151; isolation source: viral sequences binned using virsorter ...
TGCTGACGAACTTGGATTTGCTGCTAATGGGCAAGCTCATGTGTATATAAAGGGAAACTCTTCCAACGGTAGGGGACAACTAATGCTTGATGGAGGAGCTAGTGCTAATTATCCTGCGTTAGGATTCAGTGACAATGTAGATGTAGGACTATATTATGAATCTGGAGCGTTGGGCTTTACCTATGATGGGAATGTTCAACTAAAGATTACAAGTACGCATCTTCAGGCTCACAATGATATTGAACCAAACGCTAGTGGTTCATACCATTTAGGGAAAAGTGATAAGAACTGGCATACGGTGTATGCTTATAATGGAACCTTTCTTCAGACTGTAACTTGTGCTACGTTAAATGAAACTTCAGATGTAGCTCTAAAAGAGAACGTGATTACAATAACTAAGGAAAAAGGATTAGACTTCATTACAAGCTTAAATCCTATCCAATATAATATGATTGGGGATACTGCTATCCGCACTGGATTTACGGCACAAGATGTGAAAGAAAAAGGGTTAGCTCAGGGGTATACTGAAGATTTTGGGGCATACACTGAAATTGAGGAAGATGGCGAAACTGCTTGGTATATATCCTATCGAGATTTCATAGCCCCATTAGTTGCCTCAATTAAAGAACTTAAAGCTAGAATAGAAGACTTGGAGGGAAAGTAAAATGGCAATTCAAATAACATTAGACTTTACAGATGCTCAATGGGAATTAATGAAAGTACATTTGAAATTACCAAATGTGGAGAACGCTCATGTAGTTCCTGCTGATGAAGCTGAGTGTAAAGCTGGGCTAGAAAGAGTAGTTAAAAATCAAGTGGAAAGGTCTATACTAGACATTGCTATTGATAATGCTTCCACAACTTCACAAAATGCGTTTGATGTTTAATAAGGAGGAGTTATGGCAGTTACAGTTACTATAGAATTTACAGATGCTCAATGGGAGTTAGTCACTAAACATTTCCCAAATTTTATAGAAAATGAAGCAGGGGCATTAGTCCATCAAGATATAACTGTGGAGGAGTTACAATCTATGTTATTTAATAATATTAAAACTAATGTGTCTGAGTGCTTAATGAATTCTGCTAGAAAAGAGGCTGCGACTAAATTAGAAAATTGTTTCGATGTCTAAGAAAGAGGAGATTGTTAGGTTACGATTAGAGAATCCATTAATGCCAGCTATTGAGATTAGTAAACAAGTAGATGTACATCATAGTTACATCCATGCAATACTAACTAAAGCGGGATTACATACATCCCCACCCCGTAAAAAGTCTCTTCCTAGGCAATGTCAACAATGCCAAACCCCTATCGAATCTAGGAGAAGATTTTGCTCCCGTAGCTGCAAAGATGAATATGTATGGATTACAGTAAAATGTACTTTCTGCCATGCCGTGTTTAAACGGAAACGTTCTTATCTAGAGTATGGCATTCAAATGGAGTATAATAACCTATACTGTAGTCGTACTTGTTTTCAGAAAAGAAATACCTAACCATTACTCCTTGACATTTCTACTATAGTATGCTATTGTATATTGATCTCATTTTTGTAGTAGGAGGGTTATGGAAATTACTAACGATTTACTCACGCAATGGGAACCAAAAGTTCAAAGGTTTCTAAATAATTCTTTTGTTTTAGGTATGGATAAAGAAGATTTGGGTCAAGAACTTAGGATAGCTATTATGAAAGCTGCCAAAGGGTTTGATGAAACAAAGGGAACCTCTTTTCATACGTATCTACACACAGCAATGGTCAATACATTACGCACACTTATAGCTAAAGCCCAGAAACAGAGTAACATTTTGATGACTAGTAGTCTGGATGAAACCTATAATTATTATGATATGTCCGATAATATTGACCATAACACCCCAAGTAAAATTACTAAAGCTTTAGAAGATCCAACAACTGAAATAAAGAAAGAAGATTTTGAGATCCAAGATCTCTTGATCAGATCTAGATTAACTAAATCAGAGATCAACTTTGTTACTTTAAGAATTGAAGGATTAACAATGGAAGAGATCACTTATGAATTGGGGGAGTCCTCATATAAATTACGCCATACATCTAAAAGGAAATTAGGTAAATATTTAAGTTCTAGTAATTGGTTAGGAGAAGATGATGCCGACGAAGAAGAAGATTAGGAAAGGGGGATTAAGCAAGAAAAAAAGCTTGACAAATTCCGCCAACAGGCTTAAACTAATGGGAGTGAATCAACAAACAAGAGAGGTCTGGATAGTGGCAGAGGTAGCTAATCCTGACGAAGCGAAGAAATTAATAACTTCTGACCCATACACAGAATACTATTTGATGGATTCATACAATCAAGTTTATTTATTGGCATAGGAGAAAGAATGGAGAGTTTTGATTTTATTGAATCAGGCATTATTTTTGGGTTGGACAACTTTGAGAGCCTAAAGAAGTTCAAACATCCATCCAAAGATTTTGCCAAGCACGGAGATGCATATCAGTTCTTACTGAAATACGTGGATGATTATGGCGAACTGCCTTCGGTTGAACACATGTCAGAAAATTATCCTACCTTAGACCCCAGTGCAACTACATTGAATCTAGATTATGCAATGAACAAGTTCAAAGACCAAGTGTTGTATCGTCAAGTAGTCAATGTATTCAACACCAACAAAGATGTTTTGAAGGAAAGTCCTAAGAAAGCTTTTGCTCAAATCTCTCATAGTCTCAATGATATCAGCATAGTTTATGATGAAGAAGTGGTGGCTTATAATAATGGCAAATCAATGGAACGTTTTGATGATTGGAAAGAACGTACCCACAAACGGAAGATGGGTGATGGGCTAATGGGGATTAGAACCCCCTTTAAGAGCTTGAATACTATGGGAGTAGGGTGGTTGCCAGGTGAATTGATTTCCTTATTTGCTCGACCTACTGTTGGTAAGACATGGATGAGCGTTGTAGTTGCAGCCGTAGCAGCTTTGGCAGGACACAAAACCCTACTTATCTCAACTGAAATGCCTGTTTCTGCCATTAGTCTACGGTCTGATGTGGTGATGGCAAACTTGATGGGCTATTCGCTTTCCCATAAAGCACTGAGAAATGGTGACCCAATAGATGAGGAGATGTACAAAAAGTTTTTAGGGGAGTTGAATCAACAGAACCTATTGATTTGTGACCATATCAGTGGAGAAGGTTCCATTACAATGGAAGGTATATCTGGGCTGGTTCGTAAACATGCTCCTGAACTTGTAGTCTTAGACGGTATTTATCTTGTCACTACAGGGATGACTACTAAAGCGATGTGGGAACAGTCTCATGCATTGTTCTATGCGATGAAAGGATTGTGCTTATCTCAGAATGTATCTATGTTTGTTACAACTCAAGCAAATAGAGATGCAGCTAATGTCTATAATCCTCCTCAACCTGAAACGGTAGCTTTCGGTGATGCATTACTCAGAGCCTCTGATGTCACTCTTTCAATGGCAAGGGTGGAAAATGATGAACAAAAACGTATTATTCAATATCAAAAATATCGGGACAGTGAAATTACTGTTGATACGTCCCTAATGGAATGGAATGTAGACAAGGGCCATATTGAAGAAGTCGGAAGTAAGTACTTCGACAACAAGGAATACTAATGAATTGGACTAATGTTCTTTTAGATGCAGGATTAAACATTCCGATTGAGAACCCTGAAGTAAGTATTGTCTGTCCTTTACATGAAGATAGAGTATCTTCATTATCTATTAACACAGAAAAGGGCGTATGGATTTGTTTTGCTGGATGTGGGCAAGGGTCATTGAAATATTTTCTCAGTAAGTATTGGGGACTTCCTTTATTAGATGTGGAAAAATTCCTCACTGATAAAGATGTGGAACTAGATTTAAATTTTGATGGCTTAGAAGTGGAGGAAGAAGAGGAAAGCGTCGTTAGTCCACAAGAGTTTCAAGAATATATCTATCCTCCTTGGGCGTTAGATAGAGGATTTACCCCACATACATTAGAACAGTGGGGTTGTGGAACAAACAAGTTTAATGATTTACTTATTCCTATCTACAGCCAAGACCAATACCTTAAGGGGTGGGTATCTCGTCGGCCTAATGCAGTACCCAAGTACTTATATTCTAAAGGATTTAAGAAATCTAGATATTTATTCGGTGCAAACCACGTAACTAAAACTCCCTTTGTGTGTGTTACTGAGGGAACACTAGATACCATTTGGCTTCAACAAAACGGATTCCCCTCCGTAGCTATCCTAGGGGCCATCTCATCTAGGACTCAGGAAAAACTTTTAGCTAAACTTCCTGTAGAAGAACTGGTGTTGTGTCTAGATAATGATGAAGCAGGGAAAAAAGGAAAAGACCGTTTAATGGCTTGCATGACAAAGAATTTTATGGTATCATATGTGAAACTTCCTAAGGAGTATAAAGATGTTCAAGATGTAAGAGAGCCAAAAGTGCTGGAAAAATTAATTAAGAATAGAGATATTTGGTAGGAGAGAAGATGCAAGACGTAGTTAGAGAATTAGAGGGTAAGCAACATATATATGTAGGTACACCTGAAGCAGAGTATTTACACTGGCAATTTGAATCGTGTGGTAAGTCCCTTAGAATTGGGGAAAGCCTTATTGTTACTTTCGATGAAAGGAGCTTAGTTAATAGTAGATTGTTTAGAGGTTCCATTTTTCGGGACGGTAACCCTATACATATCCTGGCCCATCAAACTTTGCCATTACCTAGAGAAGAGAAGGAAGAAATACCTCCAGGCTCTGGTCATTGGGTGGTTATTGAAGAATTATCATGGTATCCTGACCCTAAACCAGAATGTGGTGATACTTGGATGACTAGGGTATTGACATATTGGGCGCATCCTGATACAAAAGAAGAATATGCAACAGTTCAACTCGTAAAAAAATTAACTGAAAGGAGTATATAATGAGTGGAATAGGAAGAATTCAGAGTCTTAGGGAAGAAAGTCGGCAAGAAGCAGCATCTAGGTCTGCGGTTCCATTTAGGGAAGTATGGTTCCGTGACGGTGACCAAGCCTTTGTAACGTCCATTGCTACAGGTGAGGACAACGATGTTAACTTAGATGAGATATCTTTGTACACCTTTAGACAGGGTAACAGATTTGTTAACCTATTAAATGATGATGGTGTTGACCTAAGCTCTGTACCCACAGAATCCAGACCGTCCCGTAAGTTTGCCTTCTGGGGATACGTACATGAAATTATTCACGCAGAAAGGCGTAATGATGATTGGGAAGAACTCCAAGGCCCAGGTGGAAAGAAGATGTTTAAAGAGTCCGTTAACGACTTCCGCATCATCTGCTTAGGGTTTGGTAGAAATGATTATCTATGGAATCAATTGGTAGATGTGTATAACGATTGGAACTCACTCAATAAGGGAGTACTGCGTATTAAACGTACTGGTGCTGGTATGCGAGACACTTCGTATGCTATTGCTGCTACCGCTAGAGACTCAGAGATTCCTGACGATAAACAGGATGAGGTTGCAGATTTGCCTCCCATCAAGGAATACTACAAAGAACGCTATGGGGCGTTGTGGGTTCCTGGCCCGTCTAGTGATACTGAGGAGTTGGAAATTAAAGTAGAAGCTGACAGCTTGGAATTGTTTTAATGATACGGCTGGAGACAGATGCGTACTTCTTAGAGATTGCAAAAACAGTGGCTCAGAGGGCTACCTGTCCCAGAAGACAGGTAGGATGTGTCTTAGTCAACAGCCGTAATCACATTGTAGCAACTGGTTATAATGGAGTCCCCTCAGGATTTACTCATTGTATTGATGTGAATTGTGAGGGGGCTAAATATTCTTCAGGAGAAGGATTAGATATATGTGAAGCTATACATGCCGAAGTAAATGCTCTACTTCAGTTGCGGTCTGAGGAAGAATTAACTGCCTATATGACCGTGACACCGTGCTTTACTTGTGGTAAAATGTTTGCCAACAGTCAAGTGACAAGAATAGTGGCGTTAGAAGAGTACTACCATACTCAGACAAGAGGTATCCTAAGTAAAGCTGGAATAGAAGTGGAGATATATGATAGTCGCAACTGATAATTTTGAAGAAGCAATTAGTAACTTAGCTGAATATGATACGTGGTGTGTGGATGTAGAGACTAATGGGGTAGACCCATATTCATTCCACCAAATATGTGGAGTAGGAATTTTAGGGTATAAAGACGATACCACCCAAACTTATTATTTTCCCTTCAGGCATCTAACGGGGGGCAATTTAGGTCAAGGTGCTTTAGATACCTTAATCCATACAATGAATCAAGTACCCAATTTGATGGGATATAACATTAAGTTTGATTTAAGGTTCCTAGAAAAAGAGGGTCTGGTCATAGAGCAACAAAAATTGATAGATGTTATCATGCTTGTTAGACTTTGTGCAGATACTGAAGTAAGAGAATTTGGTCTGACACCTACAATTACCCGATACTTCGGGGCATCGGAAGCGGAGTATGATATCAAGACCAAGAAAATTCTTAAGGAGAATAAATGGAATAAGGATTTCTCTGCTGCACCAGTAGATATATTGGGGCCATACTGCGAAGAGGATGTGTATTATACTCTAGCAGTTTATCAGCGATGTTTGAAGCAGATTCAAGATATGCAACAAGAACGAATAATGGAGCTAGAGTTCCAGTTAACTAGAGTATTATATGATATGGAAGGTCGAGGGATATCTGTAGATAGTAAATATGCTAAACATGCTATGGATAAGATAGACCGCCGTAGATGTACGGTAGCAAGTAAAGTCTGGGAGCTATCTGGTGAGGTATTCAATTTAGGAAGTTCTCAGCAAGTAGGGGAAATATTCAATGATATGGGCATACATTCTCCTGTAGTAACCCCCAAAGGAAAGGAATCGTGGAGTGAATCAGCTTTAGTCCAAATCAATAATCCGATTGCAGGATTGATTAGGCAGTACAGGTCACTAGAGAAGTTGAAGTCTACCTATCTAGAGCCGTATACTGAACTTGATACACTTCATACAACCTTTTGTAACTGGGTTGTAGTAACAGGTAGGCTGTCTTCTAGAAGCCCAAACTTACAGAATATCCCTAGGACTCACTTTAACTTGGCAGATAAGGAGTTAACTGATGAGGAAAGAGAAGTTGTTAAGGGACGTATTGAAGCTATTGTTTCCACTAAGGGTGGGACGTTCTCCACCGATTTGGAGGACGATGTTTTAGATACCTGGGGCTTTGTGGGGGACGAATCATTTGATGAATCTGATGAACATCAGGTAGCCATTAGAAGACTGTTTGTTCCTAGAGAGAATTATTCCTTAATTGGATTTGACTATTCTCAAATGGAAGTACGTGTCTTTCTCAGCTATCTACAGAACGAAGAATTAGATGAATTGATGGCCCAAGAAGATATTGATTTTCATGCAGAGACAGCTAAGAATGCCTTCGCTATGGAATCCGATAACTCTGAGTTTAAGTTTTATAGACAAATGGCAAAGAACATTACGTTTGGTATTATCTATGGAATTGGCAACAAGCGTTTAGCATTACAGTTACGCACATCTCCTAAGGATGCAGCTTCATATAAGCGTAAGTATTTCCAGGGTATTAAAGGGTCTAAGGAGTTTATTGATAAAGTATCTCAGACAATTGAAAATAGAGGGTGGGTTCGTAATAGATACGGGCGGTTATATCAAATCCCTGCTGCCCTAGCATATAAAGGGGTAAACTACTTAGTGCAGGGAACAAGTGCCGATATTTTAAATGAAAGGATGATAAAAGTTTATGATTACCTCAAAGATAAAAAGAGTAATATGTTGCTCCAAGTGCATGATGAAATCGTGTGTGAAATCCATGATGATGAAATATGCGAGGTACCACTCCAAATACAAAGACTAATGGAGGAGAACAGCTTGGATATCCCATTGAAGGTGGACATAGATGTATGTGAAGGTTCGTGGGCGGTAAAGAAGGATTGGTCTAAGATAACCTTGACAGAGAAGACTGAACCTGTTAAACTAGAAGATGTAATAGACTGGGAGTAGGAGGAGAAGATGGCAAAGGTAAGTGTACATTTAGGATTTACTTTTAGAGTAGGAGATTTGTCTACTAATCAATATGGTAGAGTAGACTTAAGTATAGACCAGATAGACACTGATCTACCTGTAAGTCAGCAGATTGATGAAGCTGGTATGGTAGCTGACCAAGTATGGCATGTGATTAAAGGTAGAGTGGACGGACAAATTGAAGAAATGTTGGATAATGGTTAGGAGGATAAATGAAACATTCTGCGGAACAGGTAATTGACCAGTTATTGGGGGACAAGAATTTGGAGTTACGAAGAGGTAGTAGTTCAGAGTTTGACTATGGAAAGATACCTTTTGGGATTCCTGCCCTTGACCGCCTTACTGGTGGAGGTATTCCAAAGAAAAGAATGACTATTCTGTACGGGCCAAATAACGTAGGTAAGTCTTATTTGGCTTCTCAGATTTGTAAGAACGTTCAAGAAGCGGGAGGAACCGCTGGATGGATTGATACGGAATTATCGTGGGATAGTGACTGGATGGCAAAGTGCGGAGTGGATACAGATAATATCCTAGTAGCACAGCCTACTACAGGAGAAAAGGCTTTTGGTATAGCCCGACGTTTGATGCAAGCAGGCGTAGGGGTTATTGTATTAGACAGTTTAGCGGGACTAGTGCCATCCGCTGTGATGGAACCAGCTAAGACTAAGGCATCAGACGATGAGTTCGCTTATAATCCTATGGCTTGGCAAGCACGATTTATCAACACATCGTTGCCTAGACTCCTACCTAATCTACAAGAAGGGTCAGCCTTTGTAGCTATTAACCAGCTACGTACTGGATTAGGGAAAGTAGTATTGGATACAATGCCAGGGGGTTTGGCCCAGACGTTCTTTGCCCATTTCCTATTACAAGTACGTAGAGCAGGGTGGTTGGAAACATCCACTAAAGAACGGGTAGGCTTTGATATGGAAGTGATGCTACGGAAGACTAAGGTAGGCGGAGAAAACTGGAAGTCAGCTATCGTTCCCTTTAGAGTAGAAGGCGGTATTGATATCATAGAAAGCTACATGAGGGATGGATTGGTAGAGGGATTAATAGAACAGAGAGGTGCTTGGTATACCTATAAGGAACAACGGGCACAGGGTATGAATGGCTTGAAAAAACTAATGGTAGAGAACGAAGCATTGTTCGCTACCCTGGTATCTGAATTGGAGGGTAAAGATGCTATTACCGAAGGACTTTACGAAACAGGAGAAGATAATAGCGAACTGTCTGTCTAAGCTAGGCTTACGGTATACAGAGCAGTTTAATATTTTAAAGTATACAGTGGACTTTTGGGTGCCTGAATTATCAATGGTGATTGAAGCCGATGGTATGATGGGGCATCTAAGAAAGGCGGATGCTATTAGGGATGAAGCACTTTTAGAAACCACGGAAGTGGATGTACAACATGTATTACATATTACAGCCACTTCCCCCGAACCTATTATGGAGGAAATATGTCAGGCGTTAGACAACTTATAAAAAAGAAACCCAAACCTACGGTGGCTATTAATCAAGATGAGTGGCTACTATCTGAGATAGATTCGTTCCTAGGTCACACAAGTCACAGAACAAACAAAGGGGTGTTCTACCCCTCTAGTTTAGGCAACCCATGCGACAGGTTTTTATATATGGCTTATAATGGTTTGCTTCCTAGTCAAGAGATTGAACCTACGTTACAACGGATTTTTGATTGTGGGGATTATTTAGGGTATAGGTTTGAGAAATACTTTGAGAAAATGGGTGTATTACTTTCGACTGAAAGTTCAGTTAAATGTACGATGCCAAATATCTCAGGACGTATTGACTTTATTATTAAGCATAGGGACTTTGCTCAAGCTGTAATTGAATTAAAGTCCATTAATTCTAGAGGGTTTAAAGCTTTATTAGACAGACCAAAGCCTGAACATTTTATTCAGATTCAAATTTACTTAAATCTATCTAATATAGAACATGGTATTGTTTTGTATGAGAATAAAAATGACCAGCAAGTGAAGGCGTTTGTTGTGAAACGAGATGAAAATGTGTGGACAAAATTGCAGGAAAGGTGTTTCAAGGTAATGAATATGGAATCAATGCCTTTAAAATGCACTGGATTGAAATATTGCCCATGTAAAGGAGCATAATGACCCAACTAAAGATGGAAAAACGGGAAGGCAAGTGGAGTCCATTTAAGGCATTAGGTAGTGCAGATCAGTTTATTAAAGATTTAATGGTGCCTTCAATAGGAAAAGAGTTAGCAGAAGACCAGAACTTAGATTTTCCTAACTTAATGAACGCTGACAACAAGCAGCTAGAACAGTTTCTAACCATGTATGGTGGCATTAAAATGTATTTAGAAACCCAACTAGCTGATATTGAAGCTACTAAGAATGCGTTAGAGGCAGCTTTTAATGAGAGTTATTCCACCGCTATTTACCGATTAGCTGAAGAACGGGAAGAAGAAGGGAAAAAGAAATTTACTCAGAATGAAATACGGGGAGCAGTCTTAGATAAGTATGAGTCCCTAAAAGAGCTACGTCGAGATATCATAGAACAAGAAGTAATTCATAGGAGGGTATCTGGGTTAAGAGAAGCGTATGCTCAAGGATTTTCTACAGTCTCTAGAATAGTTTCTCTAAGAACTTTTGGAGGGAATAATGCATAGAGTAGAACCTAAAGTATTTTTAATAGCAGAGAACACTGTAAATGATGTGGCTTTACATGATTATCTAGACCACATTGGGGCCACAGGGTGGACTTCTAAAGAGGGTAATCGAGATGGTAATGTAGGTCGAAATGGTCAAGGCAACGGTGACCTTAGAGAGATTATTGAGGTTATGGGCAGAGGATGTTACAAGTCTTTTGGAACAGAATTAAACCCTAATGTAACTAGGGTACGTACAAGTAACCCCGAATATTTAAGGAACATTATTAATATTGGGCATGGGTCAGTACTGGAACACGGTTGGGTGTCCTTTATGATATGTGATACGAGTCGGGTGGTCACCCATGAACTAGTACGTCATAGGGCTGGGACTGCCATATCTCAAGAGAGTTTAAGGTTCCTTAGGCTAGAAGATATGGGGTTGTGGATACCTGAAGCATATAAAAGTGACCCCAACTCTCAAGATATATTTGAGGAAACCTGGGAATACCTAGAGCTTCAATATGCTCGATTGATAGAAAGGGCAGAAGAAATCGAAGGTCAATCTTTCGATAGCCTCCCCTTCTCTAAGAAAAAATATTATACCTCAGCAGCTAGACGGGTTGCTCCTATTGGGGTTGCAACAAATATAGGATGGTCATGTAACATTAGGTCTGCTAGACATATTATTGAAATGAGAACTGATGAACATGCTGAAGAAGAGATTAGGTTAGTCTTTAACAAAATAGGGGATATCCTTAAACATAAATATCCTGTGCTGTTTGAAGACTATGAACTTACTACAAATGGTTTTGACCAAAATCAAGAGTGGGCTACAAGAAGGAGGAAAGCATAATGGATGAACATGAGCTATTAGATCAAGTAGCAAAGTCACAGATTATTACTAAAGGGATTCAATATGGAATATTTGCTCAAGATAAAGAAACCCTACGTAAAGCTGTCGAGGATTTGAAAGGCTGCGTGGTTGTTATGGATGATATTATAGCAGATGATATCGGGCAATAAGGAGGCGTTTAAACTTTTTCAAAACATTGACTCCACTTTATATCTAGGATTAGACTGTTCATCTAGAGCAATCCATGCAGTCTGGATTGATGAGGATGAACGAGTTATTGCCATGCTTAAATGGCGTAGTGGAGATTCTGAATTTGAGTCAAGATTCCTTGAAATATGTTTACAGTTTTCCAAAGATTTGAGTAAAATAAAGGTAATAACTAAAGCTGCGGTGGAAGCAGCAATCTTTATACAGAACCCTAAATCTACTATGGAAATAGCTTCTGTAGTTGGGGGTGTGCTTTTAGCCTGTGCAACTAATAAGATTGGTTGTGTTTCTGTGGATAATAGACATTGGAAGAAGCATGTTTTAGGGAAGGGCAATTCCAACAAGAAAGACATTAAAGATTTTGCAGTAGATAAATGGGGTGATATATTTGTAGAACAGGATTGGGCTGATGCAGCATGTATCGCTTTATGGAGAAAAAGGAGGACAGAATGAGCTTACAGAAGGTAAATAAAGATCGGATACGGGTGGACTTTATAGACCCACTAAAGAAGGTACCCACTGAGGAAGATAAGTTACCAGAGGGGATGACTGAGGAAAAACTTAAAGAGGAGTATTCTAAACTGGTTTGGTGTGAATATTATGATTGTAAACACAATAAACAAATCGGAGCGGAACGAACTCTTAAAACCATTTTAAAGAATAAAGCATATACACCATTTGCGGATGACCCTGGTATGAAGGGGTTATGCGGTAGACCAGATGAGATTGCAATTAGATTTAAGACTATTATATCGGGGAGTCAAAAGTATAGAGTCCCTGCTTGTTTCTTGAGCAATACTGGAGTAAGTGGGCATGTAGACTTCAGTAAATTCTTACAGCCTGATGGGTCACCGTGGGGCGGTAACATTGATTCTCAACATGTCTCCGATTCTGGATATGGTGCGCTAGACCCTAACAGTTTATACGGAGACTAATATGCCTAAACAATTTGCGGATGATATTAGAATCAAAGCTTTGAAGTTGTATATGGAGGGGGCTTCCGTCCCCTCCATTGCCTCTTCTTTAAAGGAAGAATATAAGATAGACATTAAACCGTCTACGATTTATTCGTGGAAACGTCAAGATAAGTGGAAGGAAGATAAAGTAGAAGCCAGGGTAGCTGCGGTAGAGTCTGTTAAAGAGTCTGAAACGCAGAGATATGCTAGAATTCAACAAGAACATTTAGAAGACTACGGAGCCATACGGAAGAAGGCAGCTACAGAAATAGCTGGGCTTGTATTTGACCGTCCGTTTGAAGCTGCTAAAGCCCTTGATATAGGTATCAAAGGAGAACGGAATGTCATGGAGGGAATGATTAGCCTCCAATTCATACAGGATATTATGGGCGTATTAGTAGAAGAAATTAATGACCCAGATATGTTACAGAGAGTGGCATTCAAACTAAAATCGTTATTACAAACTCAGGAGACAAATGGCTGATAATACAGAGACATATGCCACATCTTTTCAAGATGCGTTAGACAGATTAGCAGAAGGATTACAGACCCACCAAACTGTTAAAGTGGGGAGTTTCTGGGAATTCTTGCGTGATGTCTGGAGCCAGAGTTATGATAACCCTGAATACTTTCAGGCTTGGCATGTGGGTGTCTTAGCAGAAGATATTGAAGACTGTCTAGAAAAAGGGTTAAACTACGTTGGAATTTTACCCCGTTTTCATTTTAAAAGTACCATCTTAGGACATGCCTTTAGTGTATGGCGATTACTTAAATCCCCTAGAGATTGTTCTGTGCTATACTTATCCTACAGTGATTTGATGGCTCGATATCATATATCGGAAATTAATAAAACTGTTCAGCGAAACCCGATTCTTACACAATGGATGACTAGCCGTTCCCCTAAGGCTGATTTTTCTTTTAGGTATTACATTAACAAAAAGCCTATGGAAATCGCTCACGGCGGTCTTTTTTCATTTAAGAGGGGTATGCATGTGAACGGGGCTTTAATTGCAGATGACGTACTCCGTGACCCAGAGAACCCTTTAAATTTAAGTCAGTTAACTAAAGTTGAAGATCATTTCCTTACAGAAAGTTTGTTTATTCCTTTGAAAGGTGTACCTGTTATTGTTCTTGGTACCCCCATGATGCCTGGAGATTTATTAACTAACTTACAAAAAGATGACCGATTCAAATCTAGAATACTTCCTGCTCTAGATCCAGTGCCTGGGCGTAGGGTATTAATGCCTGAATTATATAGTGAAGAATGGCTGTTACAACAACAGAATGCTAGACCCAAAGCCTTTGCGTCAGAGTTTCTATTGCAGCCTTATTTTGCTACTGAAGCCTATTTTGAAGACAAAGATATTATTGCCTGTGAAGATAAGACTTTAGTGAATCACTCTGCGAATAAAGCTTATCGTTCAGAATTTGACGAAGACCTATATGCGGGATTTGACGTAGGTAAAAAACGTCACCCATCCCATTTAGTTATATTTAGAAAGGTCGGTGATAGATTAGAACAGGTACATCAATCGTGGCTAGACGGGTGGTCTTACTCAGACCAGATTGAATACTTAAATGATATAGTAGAAAAATTTAATATACGGAGGGGATATGTTGATAATACTAGAGGTGAGCTAGAAGATAGAGGTCTAGACCAAATTTGGCAAGCCATGCACTTTACCACAAAGTCCAAGAATACAATGGCTCAGGTGTTTGAACAATATGTCCATTCAGGACGATTAAAGCTTTTAGCAGATGAACGGCAACGAGGCCAGATTCTGTGTGTAAGCAATGAGTTAAAAGCACCAGAAACTCCTATGGGACACGGTGATGCGTTCTTTTCTATTGCAATGGCCCTGTATGCTGCATATGAATCCTCACTGTATAGTTTCCAAAATCTAGGTAATGTGGTCGATTGGATGAATGACATATCCCCTGATACACCATCAGGGGATGTTAGTCCTGTCCAAGATGTTAAAAATAAATGGGTTACGTCCTTGACAAACAGTGCTAAACCAACCTATAATCAAGACCAAGGAATTGATACAGGGTCTGGATTAGCCCCTGTTAACCCAATGATGGAACCGCAGAAACCTAATCCCACTTGTGAAGAACCTTTGTGTGCTTCATCCTTTTGGGTAACGGAACGGAAATTATGCTTATTTTGTGGATATAGAGGATAGGAGGATTGCATGGCAACAGTATTTGAAACACAACCAACCATTTCAGAACAATCAGAGATTATTTTAAATCATCGGTATTACCTAAAGGATAAACAGGGGCAACCAATTGAAGATGCAGAAGGCTTGTTTACTAGAGTTGCATCCTCTATTGCGTCTGTGGACAAAGATTTTTATGGGGCCATGCCCGTAGAAGTAGAATTATTGGAAAAAGATTTTTATGGTATGATGGCTAACTTAGAATTTCTACCAAATTCTCCTACACTAATGAATGCAGGAACAGAACAAGGCACTCTGTCTGCTTGTTTTGTTTTACCCTTAGAAGATAGTATGGAAGCTATTATGACCGCAGCTACCAATTCTGCTTTGGTACAGAAATTCGGCGGTGGCACAGGTTTTTCGTTATCTAAAATTAGACCAAGAGGGGCTAGAATTGATACAACTCATGGTAAAGCCTGTGGCCCAATTGAGGTTCTGAAAACTCTGTCCCGTGTATCGAGTATGATAACTCAGGGGGGAAAGAGAGATGGGGCGAATATGGCTGTCATGTCTGTTTATCATCCTGATATTATTTCTTTTATTCAATGTAAAGCAATAGAAGGGGATATTCATAATTTCAATATATCCGTAGCCGTGGATTCTAACTTTATGGAACTCGTTAAAACTAATGCGAAGTTTCCGTTGGTTGACCCCAATAACAATGAAGTAGTAGGATGGGAGTCTGCAACTGAAGTTTTTAATATGATTATTGAGGGAGCTTGGAGAAACGGAGAACCTGGGATGATTTTTCTTGATCGAGTAAATGAAGACAATAAAGTAACTAAAGAGTTTGGGGATATGATAGCGACCAATCCCTGTGGGGAACAACCTTTATTAGGGAATGAAAGCTGTAATCTAGGGTCTATTAATTTAGCTAAGTTTTACCAAGAAGTAGATAGCAATGATTGGTATGACCATATCAATTGGGAAGGACTAACTAAAACAGTTAATCTAGCTACCCATTTCTTGGACAATGTAATTGATGCAAATAAATATGCCGTATTAGATATTGAGGAAATGACCAAATCAACTAGGAAAATTGGTTTGGGAATTATGGGATTTGCTGATTTATTAGTTCAATTAAAAATTCCGTATAATAGTGAAGAGGCTCAAGTTATTGGTGGTTCCTTAATGGAATACATTAGGGCTGCTGCGGATTTGTATTCATTGAATTTAGGTGGTATGCGTGGCCCCTTCCCAGCGTGGGACAAGAGTGCCTATAAAATGTACGAGAATTATCGGAATGCTTGCAGGGTTACAGTAGCCCCAACTGGAACTATTTCTATGATTGCAGGGTGTGCTTCTGGCATTGAACCTCTTTTTGCGTTGGCCTGGAAGAAGCAAAATATATTGGAAGGTAAGACTCTGTATTATATTAATCCATACTTTGAACAGGTAGCCAAAGAGGAAGGGTTTTACTCAGATGAATTAATGGAGGCTCTAAGTAATGGGGGGTCTTTGCAGGAGGTTGAGGATGTACCTCAGTGGGTAAAGGAAGTCTACATTACTTCCCCAGAGATTTCATCCGAAGACCATGTTCAGATGCAGGCTGCGTTTCAGGCGTGGGTAGATTCGGGTATTTCTAAGACGATTAATTTCTCGTCGGAGGCTACTTTGGAAGATGTAGAGACAGCTTATTTATTTGCCTGGGAATCAGGTTGTAAAGGAATTACAGTGTATCGAAACGGTAGTCGGGAAAAGGAAGTCCTAGTGGCTGGACATAAGGAAGAAAGTGTGATACAATGTGGTTGCGACACACCCCTCTTGGTTCAAGAAAGTGGGTGTGTATCTTGTAAAAGTTGTGGGTGGAGTGCTTGTGAAATTTCTTAAAAATTATTTACATTCATATAAGGCAACTTTATTTTCAAAGGTAATGCTAGGGTTTGTTTCTGTACATACTCTAGAGGACATTTTATTGATGTCGATTGGACGGTTTGCGCCACTCCCCTTGTTAGCTATGTATGCTATTGGATTATTAGTGTCGTGGTTACTGATGGGATGTATCGTAAATAAAATATACAAAAAGGTAGGGGTAGAAACTCACCATCATTAGGAGGAGAATAGATGTTAGGAAATTTATTAAGGGACAGAGAGACACAGTATATAGCCACTAAGGATGAAGGCACTAGAACATGGAGAATTTTGGATACTTGGCATGATGACTTGAGGGCAATGGATCCTGAGGATGATATTCCTGATGATTGTGCTGCTGTAAATATTTTAACTGAAGGTGCTTTTATAGCTTTAGTAAAAGAAGCAGCCAGAACGGGTGTATTACAGAATGCTACTGGGGATTCTGCTTCTATGTTTGACGGGATTAAGGCTAGTTACGTAAGTGAATTAGAAGAAAAAGACCAAGAAATCGTGGAAATTAAGAAAAAATTAGTAAAATATGAAGAGGAGATGAACTCTCTTCGCTTGGCCCGTAACAAGTCGGAAGGTACTATTCTTAAAGAAATGGCGATGGAAACGTTGCTTAAACTTACCTTAGCTTCCGATGTGGAAAAACTAACCCATCAAGAGGATTAGACATGAAATTATCAGAATACCTACCTGAAGTACCTGTTTTAGCCCAGCAAATGTCTGATTTGAATAATCAAATCGGCATGTTTCAGTTAATGAAAGCAGGAGAAACAGGTACAGCCCCAACGATGGGGCTAGACCACGTAGTTAATACATGGGTACGTCATCAAATGGCGTACAGACAGCAACTAGTTATGGATATTCAGACCATTTCTATGTCTGTAGAAGAAATTCGTAGCCCCGTTAGTCATATAACAGGTGAGGTATTTCGTCGGGGTATCCAATGGAAAGCTAATAAAGAAAACCCTGACCATGACAGTAAAGAGCGTCTACAAAAGTTCATGGAGGACTGTAACGTATTTGACCAAAGCTTGGAAGAAGTGCTTAGACAGTTCCATTATGATATAAATACTGTAGATGATGGCTTTTTATACTTGGCTAAAGAGTATAAGAGCATGGAAGACGGGTCATTGCGCTCTAAAATTATCGAAATACGTAGATTAAACCCTGCGTTGGTAGAGTTTGACTTAGATGCTGCTGGATTACCTAAGAATGCTCACTTCCTATGCCCTATTCATAGGGATGAACTACAAGATGGGGCAGTTAATTGTGAACAACCTGACTGTGACCGTATATGTCAGCCTGTGATGTATAAGTATTACCATAGGAACAAACATATTTACCTGTTTGACAGTGAAGTTATTCACATTTCTAAGTTTTCCCCTAGCGAAACCTATGGTTGGAGTCCCATCCTTACAATCTTTGAAAAAGCCCTAACATTAATTGGTATGGATAAGAATCTGTACCGATATTTCTTTGAACGTAAGATGCCAGCCTCTATGATTATGGTATTCACAGATGACCCTGAATCATTGAGGCGTGAAAGGTCTAACCTGGCTGCACAAACTAGATTAGACCCCAACTTTGTGCCAATGGTGGCAGTATCTGCCCGAAATAACAGAGGTAGGGTGGATATGGTACGTCTATTCCATACATTGCAGGAAATGGACTACCTTCCTGTACGTCAAGAGGTTCGTGAACGGATTGCAGCTATGTGGGGTGTTACTCCTGCGTGGCAGGGTGCGCCTGAAGCCTTCGGTGGCCTTTCAACCCAGACTCAACAGCTAGTAGTTATGAGTCGGGTGGTTGAAGGTGACCAACGAATGTTCCATGACAAGGTATTCCCACTTCTTCTAGAAGCCTTTGGGGTAACGGATTGGACATTGGAGCTACCTACCCCTGAGGAGAAGGCTGAAGCCACTAGAATCAGCTTTGCCCAACAGAGAGTGGCAGTTGCCAGCCAATTAAACCAGATGGGCTTCACCGTTAAACTGAAAGATCAGAATATGGATTTGGAAGAACTTGCTTTCGTTGTTGAAGGGGAGTCAGTACCTATGGTACAATTACAAGGTGAACAAACTGCACTAGGTATTGAACAAACTATGCAACAGATGGAACAACAGAAGCAACAGCAAGAAATGATGGAGCAACAGCAACAACAAATGGCTGGAGGAGGCGAACAACCACCAGCCGAAGGAGCAGAAGGAGAAGGAATGAGTACAGAAGAAGAGGATAGGTTGCAAGCAGAAGCTTCTGAAGGGGAAGATATGGAAGACACGGACTTGGAAAGTGACTTCGATGAAGAGGAAGAAGAGGAGTAATGACTACCCCTAGTCCTGAATCCTTAAATCAGCTTCCTGCAAACCAACGTAGATATGTAGGTACCAGTGAAATTTCTGCCTTAAAAGAGAAAGGGTTACGTATTTATGAAGGGGAGAAAGGAGGTAGTTATGTAGACGCTGATCAAGAGTGGCTAAAGGGCCATGCCGAAAAAGGTCATCAGCCAGTTGAAGAAGGATATTTCGCTGGCTTGGTTCCGCAACCTGATCATAAGCCTAATATATATGAATGGGAAGACGGGTCGCATGGGCCAAAAGCCCCCTCTAAAGGGGTGAATAAAGCTAAAGACGAACATGGAAATGTTAAAATCATTGAACGGAATGAGTTTCCTAATAGAGGAGATCGTGCTATTCCTTTTGATGCAACTGAGGTTCATATATCTTTAAACCCTAAAGCTAGACTTCAGGCTAAATGGCGTAATGCGAAAACTGGATTAATTCAACGTAGCTACAGTAAAGAAGGTGCAGCCAAGAATGTTGAAGACCATCTAGAACATACCCGTACCCATGCAACAGAGATTCAAAAAGGTATAGATGCCATTAAGGACGCTTCTGCGGAAGACTTAGAGGAGGATGAAACTCTAGCCTGTTTAGCGTTGATAACGGATTTGGGTATTAGACATGGTACAGATTATACTATACATGAAGATGGGTTTCCCACAGGACTAGGAGCAGCCAGTTTAAAGGGTGAGAATGTCTCCTTTTCAGAAGATGGGAAAACGGCAACTTTAGATTTTAGGGGTAAACAGGCCCACCCCCAAAATTTTTCTACTAGTAATGAAAAGGTAGTTAGAGCATTAAAAGCTCACGTAAAAGGTAAAGATGATTTCATATTTGGGACTGGGCCTGGTAGCCAAAGTAAAAAAAATTCTGCTAAATTTAAAGAACTGGGGGGGCATCCAAAGCTTACGGTCAAAGATATACGGACTAACTACAGTACAGAAATGGCTAAAGATAGCTTGGCTAAAGACTATACCCCAGAATATTTAGATAATTTATCGGAGGCAGACTTTAAAAAGGTTAGAGAAGAAGTAGGTTTAAAAGTCGGAACAGCTTTAGGACATTGGAAGGGAATCTCTAAAAAGGGTGAGGACGGAAAAATTCTACGGGATGAAGAGGATAAGCCTATTAAAGAGTTAGTTAATCATGGAGGTATGGCTTTAAAGAGTTATATAGACCCTGCTGTATTTGACGAGATTAAGCCTAAGGCGGATATACAAAACGCTCATACCCCTGATTGGCATGAGAAAACTCCCCTGGAAGAACGGGATATAGATGAATATGCCGAAGCTCGTAAACGTAAGGGGGAGAATCGTCAATGGGGAATTAGAGAATTTGGAGGTCAAAGAAAACCTTTGGTTAAGACTTGGATGCAATCCTTGAATGAACAAGGATTTATTGCGCCTGTGATTAAGCAAACTAACGCAGGGCAGATGTGGTTTTTAAATAACGGGATTGATTACGTAGGAACTCTTGGAATGAATGGAGAGGTCTTTGTAGAGAAAGCCACCTTCAAACCCACCTTTAATAATCCAGGGATTTCGTATAATCCCGCTGGGCGTAATAAAGATGTGAAAACCAGAGAGCCACGGAAAGATGTGGAAACCCTTAACTTTGATGAGTCAGACGATTTCTAAAACTATAGTTATAGCTTTATTAATTGGATCCATTGCCCTGGTAGTACTAGGTACTCTCGTACCCATACTGGCTCAAGAAGGGGTTTCACCAGCCAGATTTATATGTCCATTACATTAAGAGGTATGAGAAAATGACTAGGGCTGAAAAGGCAATGTTACTTGGCATGTACATAGCAGCAACAGCGGATGTAGCAATGGCGATTGGAGTATGGCTTTTAGTGTTGTAAAGGGTAGGAACAACCCTATCTACTAAGAGGAATCAAAAATGAATATCCCCAAGGTTATGGGCCTAGCCACAGGAGCCATCCCAGTTGTTGGTATCTTAATAGGAGGCATAACTTTTGGTATCAACTTTAAGACTGATGTAGAAAATATCAAAGAAGATGTTGCTCATCAAGAAGAAGTTAATGCTGAAGTAGCCGAATGGTTTAATTCTATACCAGATGCTTATGATGATACCTTGGTGTGGAGCGCACTTGATAATATTCATATTCCTGATGAATATGATGATAGTGCTATATCCACAAAACTTACGGGACTAGCTATAGATTTAGCTTCTCTTCAAGCAGAAGTTGACGGGATTGAAGTAGGAGATACTTCAGACCTTCAAGCACAAGTATCTGAATTAGCTGGGCAACTTAGTGCGATGGCTAATATAGATATGACTTCAGATGATGGGACGGTGGATTTGGGGCCACTGATAGTAAGGATAGCAACTGTTGAGGGTTCTATGGATAGTCTTAAATCTTCTATAGATAATCTTAAAAGTGATATCCGAACTATGAAGACTGATATTACCACACTAGAAAGACAACCTACTAGTAGTGGTTCTACTAGGCAGTACGATGATTCTGATTTACGCAGTCGCATATCAGCCGTAGAGAGGCAAGTAAATGCTCTACCTGTGGCTAACAATAGTGGGGCAACCGTACAGCGGGTAGAGAATCCTTTCGATGATTCCTCCTTACGGGATGATATATCTTCCTTAAAAACAGCCGTAGCGGTTCTACAAGCCTCAAAATGGGAAGAAGTCGAAGATGACATCTGGAACAAGATTGATGAGATTCAATGGGAATTGGAGAATCTGAACGTTTCAAGTGATACTACTGAGGTTGAATGGCTAGAAACCTTAATCCATGAGATTAAAGATGAGCTTACTTGGCGCATAGATGAATTAGAGTGGGCTTCAGATGACACCACCACTTCCGATGATATGTATGTGGAAAAGTGGCAAATAGAAAATCTAGAATACGAAGTAATGAATATTCAAGAACAAGTATGGGAATTACAAGAACTTGCATATGAATATGAAAACAGTCAAAACAATGATACCACCAGTAATAATACTAGTGGGTGGACAACTGAAGGAAGGACATGGGACGGGCCTTGGAATGAACCTTATGGTATACACTTAAACCATAAAGATGGGAATACTAACCATGTTTATACAGGAGATTTTTGGTTAGATGGGTATTGGAATGGTGAGCCTGTGTGGACAAGATGGGGGTGTGGTGTACCACCGTGGGATACTTGTTATGTCTATAAATATAACTATACATCCTGGGTGCTACAACCATCAGAGCCAGGGAATGAGTGGTTAGCCAATGCCTATAATGATAATGGGGAATGGCCTTGGGAAGGTACTTGGTCTGGTGACGTTAACTTTGTAGATAAAATAGATGATTAAATCCTTAACCCTTATCTATGCTGTAGTTATGTTAGTTCTAGTGTTTGTGTGGTTAGGTGCAGGGGCAGGAGCGAATGAGGAGAGGGAGTGTATAAAATATGCACCCCCTACAGCTACTCCCATCCCTCCAGAACGTATCTATTCTGAATGGATACCAATGCCAGGAACCTCTCCTAACACAGGACATGGCTGGATTAATGCCAGAGAAATACGAAATTATGAGAGAACCCATAATGTTTTAACTGATTCTGAGTATAATTATATAGCGGAGACATACGGAATGCCACAGACTATGGGAAGTAAAATGGGGTACGGGTTCCCCCCTAGACAAGACTTTAATACTTTGTATGGTGGTGTTATCCTTAAGAATAAGTGGTTACCACGGAGGTTGCAAAATGTCAATTAATAAAGAGTATCTAGACTCTGAGTGTATACGCATACGGCAATTGGTGGAACAAGTACATGATAAGTCTTTTGTGATAGACAATTCTTATTGTATTCATAGAACAGAAGAGGGTCAGATTCTAGCTAGAGTTTTATTTGGGTTGGATTCTCTACGGGGTGTTATTAACAAATTAGATATTTCTACTAATAAATGGGAGGCACATATATAATGGACAGAAAATTGGAAACCATCTTTGACTTGGTTACAGATATTCCTACGGATGATAAAGACACTCCACATGTTGTAGGGTCTATGTCAACTGAACATACACAAACTGCGCAAGGGCAGCAAGTATTAACTATGCGGAGGATTGCTTCGTGGTTGCGAAGTAACTCCAAGATATATCAATTGGAATGGGATCATAGTTTGGCTAGGGAATTGAAGATGTTAGCTGATGATTTAGATCATTTAGCGAATACGAAAGAGGAAATGGATGCCTATTAAAAAGAAGGGTGATAAATGGTATTGGGGAGATAAAGGCCCGTATGATTCCCGAAATAAAGCTGAGGAA
>VTLG01000136.1_pt1 | contig 23383 bp, 40 predicted proteins | sample 4694571 | NCBI WGS metagenome assembly VTLG01 (sample SAMN12604809, study PRJNA352737) | marine metagenome | biome: ENVO:00000447; feature: ENVO:00000209|ENVO:00000569|ENVO:01000036; material: ENVO:00002151; isolation source: viral sequences binned using virsorter ...
TGGCTAAAACTATTTGGAATAAAACAAATGATTCTTTTATTGCAGGCGATGATGACCAGGCTATTTTTAGATGGGCTGGTGCAGATGTAGATTCTTTTATAGCACAAGAAGGTCAGATGATGCCATTGACTCAATCATTTAGAATACCTTCTAAAGTTCACAGATTAGCTATGGGAATTATAAATAAAGTTAGAAACAGAATAGACAAATCTTGGAATCCAAAAATTCATGAAGGAGCTTTAAGTCGTTATGATGAGTTTGAACACATCAATATGACTGAAGGGGAGTGGTTAGTCTTAGCTAGAACTAAATATATGCTTACTGACCTAGAAGATATTTTATATCGTAAAGGATTTTATTACAAAAATAAATTTAAAAAAACTAAAGAACAAAATTTACATGTGGCTGTTGTTGATTGGGAACATTTAAGACAGGGACAATTATTAAGTTATGATCAATTACTAAAAATATCTTCTTACATGACATCAGAAAAATTTAATAAACAAAAAATAAAAGGAATGGCTAAAGGATCTTTTTATGGCATAGATCAACTCACAAAAGATTATGGATTAAATACTAAGGACCCATGGTTTGAATCATTTGATAATGCATCTACAAGAGAAGTTAGTTATTTAAGAAAGATGAGGAGGAATGGAGAAAAATTAAATGAAAAACCGAGAATTGAATTATCAACTATACATGCAGCGAAAGGTGGTGAATCACAAAATGTAGTTTTGTTGACAGACCTAAGTAAAAATACTATGAAGTCATATGAAAGAAATGCAGATGATGAAAATAGATTGTTCTATGTCGGCGCAACACGAACCAAGGAACACTTACATATTATTTCACCTAAAGACAATTATAAAGGATACAAGATATGAGTGATGATATTTATAAAAGACAGATAGGCGGGACTCACTACAAGTCTATGGTCATTCAGCCATCAGAGTTTATTAACAGAAATAATATTCCATTCGCCGAAGGAAATGCCATAAAATATTTATGTAGACATAAACAAAAAAATCAAAAACAAGATTTGGAGAAAGCAATTCATTATTGTCAAATGGCAATTGATCGTGACTATCCTGAAGAAGTAAAAGAAGATAAAGACAACTCATGGGGGATAATTACTAAATGATACAAAAACCTTTATTTGCGCCACAAACAGAGTGGCTACCGCCAGAAGACTTTCCAGATTTATCTAAACATGATGAGATAGCAATTGATTTAGAAACTAAAGATCCTAATTTAAATACTCGAATGGGTTCTGGTTCAGTAGTTAAAGCTGGAGATGTAGTAGGAATATCACTAGCTGTACTTGGTTGGTCTGGATATTATCCAATTGCTCACGAAGGTGGTGGTAATATGGATCGAAAAAAAGTTTTAAAGTGGTTTCAAGGTGTATTAAATACACCAGCAACAAAAATTTTCCATAACGCCATGTATGACGTATGTTGGATACGAGCGCTCGGTTTAAGTATTAACGGTAAAATTGTAGACACGATGATTGCATCGGCTCTTGTTGATGAAAATCAAATGCGTTATGACTTAAACAATTGTTCTAAAAGATACACTGGAAAGACAAAAAGTGAAACAGAATTATATGAAGCCGCAAAGAGTTGGGGGGTTGACGCTAAGGCAGAAATGTATAAACTACCTGCCATTTATGTAGGTGCATATGCAGAAAAAGACGCTGAAATAACTTTAGAACTTTGGCAAGAACTTAAGAAAGAAATTTTACATCAAGATTTAAATGCTATTTTTGAGTTAGAGACTGAACTATTTCCTTGCCTCGTAGATATGAGGTTCTTAGGAGTTCGAGTAGATATTGAAGCAGCTCACCAATTAAAAGACAAACTATCATTAGAAGAAAAAGAATGCTTACAATTAGTAAAAAAAGAAACTGGAGTAGATACCCAAATATGGGCTGCTCGATCCATTGCGCAAGTTTTTGAAAAACTTCGCCTACCATTTGACCGCACCGAAAAAACAAATTCTCCATCATTTACAAAAAACTTTTTACAGAATCACCCCCACCCACTGGTGAAACGAATAGCCCGCGCTCGTGAAATAAACAAAGCGCATACCACATTTATTGATACCATATTAAAACATAATCATAAAGGAAGAATTCATGCTGAAATCAATCAGCTAAGAGGAGATAATGGTGGAACAGTAACTGGAAGATTCAGTTATTCAAACCCAAATTTACAGCAAATACCAGCTAGAGATAAGCAATTAGGCCCAGCTATTAGGTCATTATTTATACCCGAGGAGGGCCATACATGGGGTTGTTTTGACTATTCTCAGCAAGAGCCTAGGTTGGTAGTGCATTATGCAACTTTACAGAATCTCTACGGAGTGGACGAAGTTATGGAAGCCTATAAAGAAGGTGATGCCGATTTCCATACTATCGTGGCAGACATGGCAGAGATACCTAGATCACAGGCCAAGACTATCAATCTTGGTCTGTTCTATGGTATGGGAAAAAATAAATTACAAGCTGAACTCGGAGTCAGTAAAGAAAAAGCCGAAGAATTATTTAGACAGTACCACAACAAAGTTCCATTTGTTAGACAACTCATGGATAATGTTATGCAACGTTCTCAAGACAGAGGACAGATAAGAACTTTACTTGGACGACTATGCAGGTTTCACTTATGGGAACCAAATCAGTTCGGGATTCATAAGGCATTGCCTCATGATGCAGCACTCGCGGAACACGGACCAGGGATCAAACGTGCTTATACATACAAAGCTTTAAACAGATTGATACAAGGATCGGCAGCTGACATGACTAAAAAAGCAATGATTGAATTATACAAAGAAGGAATTACTCCACACATACAAGTTCATGATGAACTTGATATATCTGTAAGTGACAATGCAGATAAAATAAAACAAATAATGGAAGATGCAGTTTCACTTGAAGTTCCTAATAAAGTAGACTATGAATCTGGTCCTAATTGGGGTAATATCAAAGAGGAGGAAATATGATAAAAAAATATGTAGACCAACTAATGGTATGGCAGTTACACAACAGAAGAGAGATTGTTTGTTTTGTTGCTGGTCTTATCGTTGGCGCAATTATATTCTAGATATGTATGGCCTATCTAAATGTAAACATACCTGTGACGTATGCACAGATTAGGAGAGAATATCTCTATGATCTTAAGGAACATTTTGGAGAAGCTGAAGATTGTGTTATATTCGGGATGGCGTCTATTACAGGACGTCCTATCCTCTTTCATGCTATTATGGAGAACGGTGCTGTGTTCTATCGCCTCCCTATTTCAGCCTTCATTCAAAGAGGATTTGATGTTAAAGAGGTACCTAGGATGCGACTTGACGAGTTGGAGCTGTGGAATTGTTTTAGTTATTATCCTGCTGTTACTTCTTTTGATCTCTTAGATGGACAGTCTGGAAAATATATTGGTAAAGATAAAAAATGGTACCATGGAGCTTATTTATTTACTGTTGATTTTGCTCACCCAGATAGTAATATAGTAGATACAGATCATTCTGAAATTCCGCACGAGCACAAGTGCGCACACATACTTGCGTTAGAAAATGGCAACTATGCGGCACAGCCAAACAATAGATTAATTTGGGACATACCATCTTTCACAGTTAAAGATGAAATTCCTGATTGGAAGGTACAAACTTCAGAATGGAATGTAGAAGATACTCGTAAATGGAGAACAGAAGATACTGATAACTTCTTTTACGAAATTGAGGAGAAAAAAGATGATTAAAAAATTATGGAAAAAATTTACTAATTGGCTTTTTAGTTGGCAAAAATAATGACTGAACGTTGGTGTAAAACATGTAACAAAATGTGTCATTGTCCAAATGCAGAAGGTGAATGTACTAACTGTGATTGTAATAGCAGAGCCGAAGATAAAAGTTTTGAAAACGAAGGTGGTCTAGTAATAGACGATACCGGTGAATGTGAGAGCTGTCAATGATGGAAAAAATTTTAATGATGTTGGTTGGACTTCTAATTGCATTAGGAGGCTGGAGCCTATCCAGAACTTTTGAGCTGTCCACTATCCAGGCAGTACATGAAGACAAAGTACAAAAACTTGAAAGAGTAGTTGAAAAGTTAGAAGATAAAATGGATCGTATGATGGATTCAGATGAAGAGATCATGGAACAACATGAATTATTATTTAAAAAATTAGAACAAGGCAACACAGGGTATAATTATAACTAATGGCACTAAAAATTTCAGACGAAGCAAAAGTTCAAATGCCAATGAAGACGGTTGCCAGCCTGATCGCGCTGGTCGCAATCGGCACCTGGGCTTATTTCGGTATCATTGAAACTCAAAACAGACTTTCTACTCAAGTAGAATTAATGTCTAAAGATTTAATTGAAAATACAGAATTTAGAATCAAATGGCCGCGGGGTCAACTTGGTTCGCTTCCTGCAGATAGCGAACAATTTATGCTTATAGAACATATGAGTGGGCAAGTAGAGAAAATAGAAACAGCTATGCAGGATATGATGTCAAATACGGTCAATATTGAACGTTTACAAAAGGATGTAGAAAAGATATTATCGGACATTGAAAAATTAAAAGATAAGCAAAGAACATTTGCTAACGGAAATGGAACACACTAATGAGTAAAGGAACACATAAGACTAAAGAAGGAAAAACTGCACGAAAAGGGTTGTGGTATAACATTCATCAAAAAAGAAAACGTGGAGAGAAGATGAGGAAGAAAGGCGCTAAAGGTGCTCCCACTGATCGAGCTATTAGACGTAGTCAGGCCTAATGAGCGGGGCTGCTTTACGAGGATATGGGAGAGCTTACATGGCCTCTGGAGGAAGAACTCCTGCGTGGCAAAGAAAAGCAGGAAAAAATCCATCAGGCGGTCTAAACAAAAAAGGCGTAGCGTCTTATAGAGCTGCTAACCCAGGGTCAAAATTAAAAACAGCAGTTACAACTAAACCATCAAAATTAAAAAAAGGATCTAAAGCAGCTAGCAGGCGTAAATCTTTTTGCGCACGTATGGGTGGTATGAAGAAAAGAAGAACTTCTGCAAAAACAGCTAACGATCCAAATAGTAGAATTAATAAAGCATTAAGAAAATGGAATTGTTAAAATGTTAGAAGTAGTATTTGCATTGTTGATGATAGTGGACCATGAAATTAAAGAACACTTACATATGGACAGCCTCAGCAAATGCCTTAAAGGGAAGCGTATCGCGGAGAGACAGTTAAAAACTGATAGCAGAGTGCAATATAAATGCATTAAATCTAAGGCTAACACCGAAATATATATGGGTGAGAAGAAAATTCTTTCTTTAATATTGGAATAATCATGCCTAAACAAGACGCATTACAACGAATCGAATCTCATGAAAAGCTTTGTAGAATAATGCAAAAACAAACACATGAAAGAATTTCTAGAATAAAAAAACAAATTGACAGAATTGAAAGCATTTTATTAGTGTCTGTAGGTGCCTTAATTACAGGTATGGCTTATGTTATTTTTGCTTTAATGACCCACTGATGAATAAAAAAGCATACGCTTTTTTTCTTAAGAAAAATAGGCGTAGAAATCCTGTAGCCCAGGTTCTAAAGTTCTTTACACCTCAAATAATAAAAGATAAAAAGAAATATAAACGTAAGGAAAAACATGCACAACCAAGGTCCTTTTGGGAAAGAGATTAATGTAGCAGCACAAGTTGTTAATGGTAAATGCCCTATATGCACAGAAGAGAGTATTTTTGTATCTCTTCACAAAACTATTTTTAGATGTACTACTTGTGGAGCTGATATTGAACAGAAAATTAATGGAAAGATAAGTTATATGCCCCATGTTATATCTAGCGATACAATTCACATGAGGCAATTCGATGAGCAAGAGAAGTAGTTTTGGTAAGATAACCAAACCCATCCGAGATAAACCTAGAAAAAGGCCGGGCAGGCATTCAAAAAAACCCAATAAAAAAAGAAGAAAAAAACCTTATATTGGTCAAGGAAGAACTTGACAAAAATCCTCTGATATCCTATATGTAGGATAGAAATGAGAAGTTTTATAGAAAGTTTTATAGATGTTGGATCAGGATTTATTCTGGCAGTATTAATTCAACTTTATATATTTCCTTTTTTTGGATTATATCCAACAATTGTGGATAGTATAGGGATTGCTTTAATATTTACAGGAGTATCTATTACACGATCATGGTTGTGGAGATTAGCATTTAAAAAATACATATGAAAGATAGAGAAATAAACATAAAGGTAGAAAACGCTACCCCTAAACAATGGGCTAATTTAGTTATTGAACTTAATTTAATGGTATCTGCATGGAAACCATATGGACCAAAAATTAAATTAAAAACTAATAACCTAGAGCGCATTATTAAATGGGGAAGAAAAAAACACGGTGAACACGAAGAAGATTGACGAAGTAGCTAACCTTTGGAATAAAACCAAAGACCCTAAATATAAAGAAATATGGTATAAACTACTGAAGGAATTTGAAAATGGAAGAGCCAGTACACTATCTGATACTATTACTACTCCAGTTCGACGGAACACTAATAAAAGAACCTCTGGAGTTTCTAAGACCGACGACACTAATGGAATGTCTGGCCTTTGGCGATGCCCATAGAGAAGCTATTGCAACTTATAATGATAAAATAAATGCATGGTTTTTAAATGATGGGTCAGGAACTTGGCAAGGTTTTACCTGTCTTCAAGATCCAGATAGGATGAATGATGCAAAAAATTAAAAGATTGAAAAGGCAGAGCCTCAAACATAAATGCTTCGCGCTAAATGTCACTGAGGTTAGCTATAATGTAGCTTTAGGTTCGTCCGGGGCTGCTAGCGATCGAGCCTTTGCTCCTGCAGGAGTACGTGCACGGAAACTGTGGGGGTTAGTATGAAACTAAAAATATTAAGTCATCAAGAATTTGCTGGAGCAATCTTAAAAAAACCTACAGAAGAAGTGAAGTTTCCACTTAGTGAAGAAAACAATATTATTATAGATAACATGATTAAAGTTATGTATCAGGCTAATGGTATTGGTTTAGCTGCTAATCAAATAGGCTACAATAAACGTATGTTTGTAATGGATACATCTAATGAAAAAGACAGCCCACAAGTATTTATTAATCCAATTCTAAGGTCTAAAAATAATATAAAAATGACTAATATGGAAGGATGTTTATCTTGTCCTGGTGAAGATGTAAAAGTAAAAAGATCTATAACTGTTAATTTAGAATGGACATGTCGTCACGGAAAATCTCAACACAAAACTTTTAGTTATCTACCCAGTAGAGTGGTGCAGCATGAAATGGATCATTTAGATGGAAAATTAATTATAGATGAAAATATTAATTAGTCTCTTTATAATCATTCTAATCTATGGATTTATAGTTTGGTTACTTAGGAAATGGCATAATGAACCTACCACAAGAGGGAAAAAGTGATAGGTTATTGTGGTGAGATACTTTGGCTCTACCACAATTTGGACACAAAGTCAATTAAGTTTCTTTTCCTTCTTTAGGTAAATCTTTTTCCTGCATGCAATAAAATTTAATAATAGTTCCATACTTATTAATTTCTTCTGGCCCTATCTCTTTAGCTTTCTTAATAGATTCTTCATATCCTGCTATCATACACTCATAATGGGAGGGATATTTCTCCGGCATTGGATGAGGCGGTAAACACTGCTGATAAACACTGGTACAAATAATCATACTTAATATAAATTTCATCTTGACAATCCCCTGTTCAATCCTATATAGTCATCAGAAATAAATGAAAGGAAGTATGACTGATATAACTAAATATAGAAATGTTTCGTTAACGCACGAAACATACAAGACATTGATTGCTTTGTCCAAAGTTTTATTACCGGATGCAAAGTTATCTATTAGTAAAACCATTGAGCAAATAGCGAATGAGAAAGCGAAAAAGTTAAATGGCAAAATTAAAAAAATATAGAGTTCATAAAGCTATTTGCAATGTTTGTAATGGCAATGGCTTTATTAAAATAAAAGACGAAGAAGATCCAAGAGATATTAACATTCACCAATGCTGGGAATGTGATTCAGAAGGAGAGTTTTATGTATATGAACCCCCGATGGCTACAAGTGATGATGCTGATAACGGTGATAATAATACTAACAACCTCTTGCACTAGAGCTGATTACGATTTTAATCCCTGGACTACAGTAATGAAAGCGATAGCAAAAAATGGGCAATAAAATAGATTATCAAATTTTAACATGGGGACCTTGTGTTTTAAAATTAAAAATTACTGATGATTTTTTTGAACTTTTAAAAAAAGAATCAGATGCTTCAGTAAAGAAAGAATTGTCTTATAACCACAGACTCGCTGGTATTATTCAGAAAGAATATAAGCTAAGAGATTTAAATATTCTTCAACCTTATATGCAAGATCTAGTTAATATTTACGATCAAGTATGGGATAAGTGGCGCAATGCTGATGAACCTAGTAAAAATAAATATTTAATTAAAACTATGTGGGTTAATTATCAACGTCAACATGAATTTAATCCACCTCACGATCATTCAGATGATTTATCTTTTGTAATCTATTTGAAAATTCCTGAAGAAATAAAAAAAGAATATAAAGAATTTAAAGGGAAAAGTTCTGGACCTGGAGGAATTAGTTTTATATATGGTGAAGGAAACCGACAAGCGATTACGTATCAAGCTCACTTTCCAGAAGAAAAAGATTTATTTATATTTCCTGCATGGCTAAAACATTATGTAGCCCCCTTTAAATCAGATGTAGAGAGGGTGTCTATCTCTGGAAATTTAGCTTCCAAAGTTGATCTAATAGCAATAAATGAAAAATAAATTTTACATAACATATTTTTCCAAGTCCGATGGTAAAAGAATCAAGCGGCCTTATAATCCCCATCATCAAATGCAGCATGAGTTTATCGCTAGTAATGGTAACTTGTGTAAAAGATATTGGGACGAGAGTAAAGAAGGACTGCGCACGGCCAACGCACCATGGACCATTAAACAAACATGAGAGAATTTCACGAAAGAACCTCCATCAAAAATGGAGTGAAAAAAACATATAAAGTATTAGGACCGGCTGACGCTATTAAAGTTTGTACTAAGTGCGCTATTATGAAACCCATAGATGATTTTCATATTGCACAGCTTACTAATTTAGGAGGACTCTCTAGGGTTAAAGGAAGATGTAAAAAGTGTGCTAACAAACAAAGAAATGTAATTAGAAATCTTGTGCCCGAGTGGCCTAAAACTGAATTATGTGAATGTTGTAATAAAAAACCACCTCAACATGCAGACCATGACCACGTAACTTTAAAATTTAGAGGTTGGTTATGTACTGAATGTAATACAGGTTTTGGTAAGCTAGGAGATGGCTGGGAAAGTGCACAAAATATATATAACTATGCAAGGAAACATTATGAGCCTCAATGAAAAACACATTAAAGGAATAAGAGCGGAGTTACTTGCTCAAGAATATTTTGTAGATAAAGGATATAAAGTTTTTAGAGCCCTACATGGAGTGGGCCCCATTGATTTTATTACATTAGATAATGAAAACAATATCAGATACTTTGATGTTAAAACAAATGCTAAACGATCTGATGGAACTAAAATTTGTAGAACTAATAATAAAGTTCCTGGACTTAGAATTGAAATAGTTTATGTTGATCTAGTGACTTCCGAAGTTAGAGAACACAGTTTTGATAAAGGAGAATGGCATAAAAAATATAAAATAGATCGAAATGAAAAAGGTCAGTACAATGGAAAGGTATTAGCACGTGGCTAAAAAAGAAAAAGGTCGTAAGTGGGATGGAAGATCCAGAGTCTCCACGAAACTTTATCGTAAACGATTCAACGAGATTACTTGGTCTAATATAGATGAAGTACATAGAGGCTTAATGAGAGATAAGGAAAAGAATTTAAAGAATGAAAAAGAGTAATAAATACAAGTATATAGAAGGAAAACAGATTACAGATCCTGATACAGGACATCGAATTTATGACATCATTGGTACTAGACTTCCTAGTGTAACTACGATATTAGGCCGTACAAAAAATCAACAATTTTTAAAAGACTGGAAGGCCAAAGTTGGAGAACAAGAAGCAGACCGAATCAAGAATCTATCTAGTAGGCGGGGGACTGCCATGCACAAATTCTTGGAGAATCATATCACGGGAGTTGGCTACGATGATCTTACAGGGATCGGACAAGAGGCGAAGCCCATGGCCCAAAAAATTATTGAAGAAGGTTTGCTCCCGGTGGAAGAGTATTACGGCTCGGAAGTCACGTTGCATTATCCTGGGTTATATGCTGGCTCTACTGACTTGGTATGTAATCATAACGGTTTAGAAACTATTGTAGACTTCAAGCAATCAAACCGCCCGAAGAAACCTGAATGGGTTGAAGATTATTATTTACAAGTGAGCGCGTATGCTATGGCTCATGACTATGTTTATAAATCAAAGATTCAACAAGCTATCATTATGATCTGTACTCCAGATCTATATTATCAAGAATTTAAAATCCAAGACTCTGAGTTAAGAGAATGGAAACATAAGTTTCTCAAACGATTGGATATGTATAACGAACTTCAATTCGATGAGAAGAAGATAACTAAACCCTATAACGCGGAGGATTTTTTCAATGGCCACTAATGGAACTACTAAACCTACGGTTTATATTGCTATGCCTTGTTATGGAGACATGAAGGTGGAGACCTGTATATCTTTATTAAATACTTATACGACCCTCGCTAAAGCTGGGGTGACATGTAAATTTAAATCAGTTCGATCTTCTTTAGTCACTCATGCTAGGAATCTATCTACATGTGGATTTTTACATAGTGGTATGGACTATATGTTATTTGTGGATGCTGATGTAGAGTTTCACCCTGAAGCTGTACTTAGAATGCTTGTTCCTAAAATGGACATCGTTTGTACACCTTATAGAGTCAAAAATAAACCAGGAGTTGTAGACTATGCTGTGACTTACCCTGATCCCGAAGCGATTAAGATATTACCTTGGGATTTGGTTGAGATCTCTCAAGGTCCTGCTGGTCTGATGTTAATATCTCGTAAAGTATTTGAGACACTCATGGATAAACATCCTGAAAGAAAGTGTAAATTTCCTGAAGATGCTCGTGCTAAAATAAATGCTGAGATTGGTACCGAAGATGACGCGGCTGGTAAATATTTTTATAATTTCTGGGACACAAGTTTTAAGGACCAGGTATGGAAGGGCGAGGATCTTGCTTTCTGTAACTTGGCGACAGAGGCTGGATTCAAGTTATACGCGAACCTAGACTCATGGACCACGCACCACGGATCTTGGGGCTGGAAGGGTAAGTTCGGAGACTCCTTGATTAAGAAGCCTAAATGAGACTAAATTGTGGCAATTCTGCCTTATTCTTGACACATTTGGCCCTACTATAGGGATCTAAAAAGTTTTAAAGAAAAAATTATTTTTTTTTGAGCAAAAAAAAGTGTACTTTTGTACTTTTCAAGGTAAAATGGCATAAATACTAGCTTTTTATGGGACAAATTTAGGGACACTTTTTGTTTTTGGTACATTATTTTTTGTACTATCCAGATTATATACAGAAAACCCGCGCTTGTAGGTTTTGCAACTTTTTTATTTTTTTTAAACTTTTTAGATCCCTATAGTAGACGAGCGAGAAATTCTTTGTTAGAAGGTAACATGCCTAGGAAAAGAAGAAAACAAGTTGTGACTCATACATCTCCCGACATGCCTTACCCTAAAGTTCGAGTGGAGTGGATTGATATCTTGAGCGACTCGGGCTGGGCTACTGATAAAGAATTTGATAAAATGAGATTAAGTTTTCCGGTGAATGAAGGTTGGTTATATAACAAAGATAGAGACGCACTTAAACTCTTTGCTTCTTATGACAAAGAAGATGATGGAACTTTTACTTTTGGGGATCGGACGATGATTCCTCTATCGGTTGTGAAGAAGATTCAGAAGATTTAGGTGCTTCAATCGCTTCACCTTCAACAGTCTTTGCATTTAAAAGAGGCGCGTAATCATCTAAGATTTGTTTCATTTTGTTTTCTAATTCCTCTTCTGACATGTCTTCTAGTTTACCTGTTTTTATTATTTTTCTGTCTATGTATAATCCTGCTGCCTTTCCACGATTTGTTTCTGCGTTTACTGCAGAAGAGAAAGAACCTTTCTTTAACGCAAGTTCTTTAATACGAGCCAGTTCTGCTACGTGGTTTTCATAACTTACTTCAAACTTCTTAAGTCTTTCTTCTTTTAATTTCCCTAAGTATTGTGCAACTAGTGGTGATAGTCTTGGATTCATTAGTTCTGATCCTTCTTGTCTAGATCTCTTTGGCGAGTATCCAGCAAGTACTGCTGCCTCTGATTGTGAGACAGGTCCATCAGGTCCGCCAAATACTACAAATTCGGCGAATCTTTTTTGCATCTCAGTTAATCTTTTGGGAACTCCCATGTTTTCTTCCTATACTATACCCGATGACATAGCTGCAGGCCATTACCACCAGTATGGCTGTAAGATGCCATATTATAAAATTCATATTTGACAATTTAAGGTAACTATCCTATATTGTCAATATAAATTATGACAGATAATAAAGAGAATACCCTGGAAGCTATCTTAGAACTCCATCAGAAAGAAATTTGGGAATGGAAAATGAAAGAGTCTCAGTGGATTAAAACTGATAATCAATTAGCTGGTTGTAAGAAAATTATAACGGAACTATCTGCTACGATAGTCCAGTTAAGGAAAGATATTGATAGACTTGCAGAAGAGAATGGCAACTTACTAACAGTAAATTCTTCACATCAAGAATTAAATGGAGAACTACAAACTAAAATAACTGATACGGAGAATGAAATAGCTTTGCTAAAAGGCATTGGTAATAACTCTCCTGAGATGAGAGATTTAAAAAAAGATAATAAATATTTAGCAGAGAAGGTTGAAACATACCGAGAGCAATTAAGAAAAGCTGGTCTATGAGGGTTCAAGACCTACAACAATTTTTATCTAGCTTTACAGAAGGATCAGATGCTGTAAAGAATGCTGTAATACTTTGTGAAGTCAATGGTACATTGTATGATGTAAGACGAATGGAAGTGCATGAGAACTCTGCTCCCATTGTAGGTTTCAAAGGTCAAACAGCACATAGATTAGTTCTAAAAACTAAAAAACCATCCAGTATAATCTTACCTGAAAAGTTACAAAAAGATTATTAAATGGACGACGAAGTTACCCCTAAAAAGTCATGGGCCCAGAGGCTAAATTATATAAAAAATTGCGTAAAATTTGTAAGGAAATTTCTTGGATTAGAATTGAAAACCTTAGCTCTCTTGGGACTCCTGATCTATTGGGCTACAATAATTCTGGCACCTTTTTCACAGTAGAATTAAAAGTAACCAAGAGTAAAAAAATTAAATTTTCACCCCATCAAATTGCGTTCCATGTGAAGCATCCGAAGAACACTTACATCCTTATCGAGGCCCTTGGTCAAAGGTCCTCGAAACTTTTTCAAAGGGGAAATTATTTCCTGGTCCCTGGTTCACGAATCAGGGAGCTTGTTACTTCCGGCTTGGAGCTTGGAACTCCAGGCTTGGAGCTTGGAGCTTGTTGCTTGGAACTTTCTAAGCTTGGGGCTTGAAGCTTGCAGCTTGTCGCTTGGAGCTTGCGACCTTCCGCGCGAAGCGCGGCATAATATTTCGGGTGTTTGAATTCCATTAGTGCTTGCCGTAACTTACATTCTTAACTGATTTTGTCCAGCATTGTCTGCATTCTTTACACTTGCCACCTTGAGATGGTGCCGGGCATGTTGCATTCTTTGTTACGACTGTGGATGTGTGACTCCAGCAGCTGGGCTCTGGTCCGTCGATCTTCGAACCAGACAACCTGATGATCAGGTTGTCCGGAACTTCTTCAGGAGACACAGCCAATAGGTATTGACGCTCTTGAGTCGGAAGCCAGTGCCTGGTCCCGGGCGTCAATCTACAGACTTCGAAAATTTTGCGTAAGTGTTCAACAGATTGGATGTCGCCGGCGTCATGCCATCTAAACCATTTCTGTCTTTTAATTTGTGCTACCATAGCCGTGGTCCATGAGTCACGCTTCAGGCTGTCCAGTCTAAAGTACTGAGCTTTTTTAATTGCGGGATATCTTATATAATTTCCTTTCATTGCATAGCATCCAAAGCATGGCGTCCCGGGGACCTTCCGAAGCTTGGCACCTGTTTGACACTCCCATGCAGGGAGGCTATAGCTCAGGCCCGGCATCTTGCTGGTTCTGGTCATGCTGCCTGTAATGGCTTGTGCTTCTTTTACTTTCATATATCCTTTATAATCCTATTACTATCACATGGTCCAGCAGCTGTCAAGCTTGAAGCTTGGCGCTTGGAGCTTGTTGCTTGCCGCTGATTTTTTCTCATTCCTGATCCCAGATCCATGCTCTTCACAACGCGGTTGCTAGCACCTTGCCACTAATAACAAGGATCAGGGATCAGTTGTTGTCCTGTCCAGGCGGACTACTCATTCTAGCTTTGTAGCCATTGCGTCTGTCAATTGCAACCTGTACTATAGTGGGTCAATTCCCACAGCTACAACACTGATCCCAGATCCAAAAGGAACTTTCGCGTTAGCTACTTGGCCAATTGGATCAGGGATCAGTAGCTTTTCAACCGTCCGCCATAAGTAGGCTCGCACCCCTTACGCAGGTAACGATTTAGATTACGCTACCGATCCCAGATCTCTGGACGCTGTACAGCAAATTACTCCCACATTCTGGGAGATACCAGAGATCAGGGATCAGTTCTGGTTGCTGATAAGATGGTTTAGACAGCAAATTACTTTACAACCAGAAGTTGTCCCGAGACAGTTATTATAAAGGCTCATATCTCAGGAGCCCTACTATCCTATTTAATGCTTGACAAAGGGTTTGTCAAGTGATAAATTAAAAATAATTAAATAAAGGAGAATGACAATGCAAACTAAAAATAAATCAATAGCAGATGAAATGTTTGAACACGCAAATATAATTAATGATGTATCAAGAACTGGAAATCTGTATGGTAAATTATTTGCAATTAAAGATATGCAAATCTATTTACTTGAACAAGAAAAAAAGATAAAAGATGAAATAGAAAGAAAGGAAAAACTATGAGTAGAATAAGACTAAACCAAGAGTATCGGAACAAGATTGCTAATAGAATGAGAGTACATCTTGAACAAGAAGATACTATTGAAAAACAAAACTATGACAATCTAAAAGCAGATCAGATTGACATAAACGACAATGCTTGGAAAGTTGCCGAGAAAATTGTTAGACGACATTATACTGAAAGTGATGTTGAGAAAGGATGGTATCTACAAAATAAGTTTGAAAATGTTGACACTATTGCAAAAGACAGTTGTTTTCATTTTCATTATATGGGTGAGGTTGCAAGTAGAGATTATGACAACAATCCTATTGTGGAACAAAAAGCAATTGAAAGTCATTTTGATTTTAGATTAAATGGCGATCTTGATACTGATAACAATTCTTCATATAGTCGTGATGATAATGGTTATAGTTATGCTTTGTTTCGTGATGAACTTAAAGCACAAGATAATTGCAACCCAGATATTTTGATTGAACAAGAGGGCAAAGACAACAACCCACATAAAACAAAATATACTGACGCAAATAATAAATATCTTGGTAATGATGATACTGGTTATGGCAAAGAGTGGAATAATAAATATCAATTAGATTTAATTGGTAGAAATTATTGTCGTGATAGATCTATTGCTTGTACTGAACAAGAGTATATGTTTTTAATAGATTGGAAAAAACAAAAACAACAATTTGTTATGGCACATCATAAATGGATTAAATCTATTTTAGACCAAACAAAAGAAATTAAGATTGGTTTAAAAGGCTATAAATATTTAGACGAGGCAATTGAGTTATGTACTGAACTTGGTTTAAATATTTCTGACGCAGAAATAATCAGAACTAACTCTACTGGCTTAACTATCTACAATCCTAAAAATCTTGCAGATAGAATAAAAGGAATGAAAAACAAGAGAGTTAAAACTAAAGCAGAAAAAATAGCCGAAAGACTAAAATATGAGGCAGAAAATGGGAGTGTTAAATTTGAAAAAACAGAAACAAGTTTAAATTAACACTTGACGAGGTTATCCTATTGATGATAGGATAACCTTAAATAAATAAAGAAAGAAAGAAAGGACAATATGAAATACTTTAGTTGGTACGCAAAATCACGACAAGCATTTATTAATTGTCGTGGAGTTGATGAACACGATTACTACGACGAGTGGAGTGGAAAATTTAAAACATTTAAATCAAGACAATGGACAGATCAAAAAGGTTTTCCTTGTTATAACTTTTGGGATATTGACGCAGAACACCCAAGGACAGCAGTTAATTATTCTGTGAGAAAGGCTGAGGCAGTATGAAACTATTAATGGGATTAAGTGGATTTGTAATTACAATGATTGGTGTAATACTTTCAATTCATTTAGATTTTACTATTGGATTGTTGGTTACATTTTTAGGTGTGTCTATGTTTTGGGCAATGTTACCAAACACAGATCAAAATGAAAAGCTGAGAAGATATGAGTAATTATAACTGGTGTCATGGTCCGAACTGCCATACTTACGAAACACAATCAAGAGTGCGAGGGAGTGGCGATAATAAAGTATTGAGAACTATAAAAATAAAAGAGGGTGGAAGTTACAGAATGCACGAACACTATTCAATGTTTAATTACTTTTGTAATCAATCTTGTTTAATGGATTTTATCAGATTACATTTACAAGAAATCATTGCCATTGCACCAAGGCGCGAGGCACTTGAAACATCAATTAAGATTGAAAAAGAAAAGTATGAAAGTTATAGATATCAACATAATGGCAATGACTATGTAAGAACACCATATCAAGCAACAAGGACCACGATTAAAAGTGTTGACAATGACAATGGATAATGTAGGATAACTATTATGACAGAAATAATTAAATGGGATAACAAAGAATATAAGATGCCATTCAAGGCAGACTATAGCAGACAGAAAGATGACAGCTTTAAAGAACTGATCATTGTTAAGAATAGATTTGGTAATGAACCAGCTCTATTGCCTTGGTTTGCTGTTGCTGTGTACGATGTAATCATGGGCAGTGAACAGACACAGGATTGGGAAAACCATCGCAAAGGATTAGATTGGTTTATTAAATACTTTCCTAAACAATACATGGTCTTGCTAGACTAATCATCAACCCAAGCACGGGCGAGCGATCGCCCCTGCTCCCCATCACATTCAATAGAGGTACCAAACCCAATCCCAAAAATCCGCGCAGAAAAAAAGGTCATCCCCTTATATATAAAAAGGGGTCCCACTACTCTGGGTTGAATTGCTTGATTTAGAGAGTTAATGGTGGTAAAAACTTATTGAACATCCTACAAGGGGTGCAAAAATTTTTTAAAAATTTTTATGGATTTAAATAATATAGATATAAGTAAGCTACCTTCCGACGTTAGAAAAAATTTTTTAAAACTGCAAGTGATGTATGCAGAGAAAAAAATTCAAAATAAGGCAAAAGATGACTTTTTAAGCTTTGTTAAGTGCGTTTGGCCCGAGTTCATTGAAGGCGCGCATCATAGACACATAGCAAAAAAGTTTAATGACCTTGCAACAGGGAAAATTAACCGTTTAATTGTGAACATGCCACCAAGACATACTAAGTCAGAGTTTGCGTCTTACTTATTGCCTGCCTGGATGGTGGGCCGTAATCCGAAACTCAAGATCATTCAAGCAACTCACACTGGAGAACTAGCAATTCGTTTTGGACGTAAAGCAAAAAACTTAATTGATTCTCCTGAATATCACAAAATTTTTAAAACTAGACTACAAGAAGACTCACAAGCTGCAGGAAGATGGGAAACTGCTCAAGGCGGTGAGTACTTTGCAGCGGGTGTTGGCGGAGCAATCACAGGAAGAGGTGCTGATTTATTAATTATAGATGACCCTCACTCTGAGCAAGATGCGTTGTCACCAACTGCGATGGAAAATGCGTATGAATGGTATACATCAGGCCCACGTCAACGTCTTCAACCAGGTGGAAAAATTATTTTAGTTATGACCAGGTGGAGCAAAAAAGATTTGACCGGAATTTTGCTAAAAAATCAATCTGAAGTCAAAGCTGACCAATGGGAAGTGGTAGAATTTCCGGCGATCTTGGACCACGGAGAAAAATCTGAAGCAGTTTGGCCAGAATATTGGAAAATAGACGAATTAGAGAAGGTAAAAGCAACGTTGCCTGTCGGAAAGTGGAATGCACAATGGATGCAACGTCCAACTTCTGAAGAAGGAGCGTTAATTAAGCGAGAATGGTGGCGAGTATGGGACCATGACGAACCACCCAACCTTCATTATGTAATTCAATCTTACGATACTGCGTATCTTAAGAAAGAAACTGCGGATTTTAGTGCAATTACGACTTGGGGAGTATTTTATCCTAACGAAGATTCACCTGCTAACCTCATTTTAGTAGATGCGATCAAAGGAAGGTATGAATTTCCGGAATTAAGACGTATTGCACTGGATCAGTATAAATATTGGAATCCTGAGTCTGTTATCATCGAAGCAAAGGCTGCAGGACTGCCTTTGACCTATGAATTAAGACAGATGGATATTCCAGTTCAGAACTTTACACCGAGCAAAGGAAATGATAAACATGTTCGAGTAAATACATGCGCTCCGCTTTTTGAATCTGGCATGATTTGGGCGCCTGACCAGAAATTCGCGGAGGAAGTAATAGAGGAGTGTGCAGCATTCCCGCATGGTGATCATGACGACTTAGTTGATAGTACAACTCAAGCTGTTATGCGCTTTAGACAAGGTGGTTTTGTACAACACCCTGAAGATTACGTAATGGAAAAACGAGCGCCTAGGAAGTTTGTGTATTATTAATTATGTCAGGATTAGGAATAGCTAAAAAAGGTTATAAACTAGCAAAAAAATATTTTAAGAAAAGAATGAAAGACCCTTCTTATCAAGTAGGTCTAACTGAATTTGGTGGACTTGGTTTTAAAGCAGGAAAATATGCTAGAAAACATCCAATAGATGCAGCTGCAGCCGGTGCAACAGGAACTTTGATTGGAAGAAGTCTTCATAAAGATAAAAAAGGGAAAAAATAATGATCAGTAAAATTTTTTCACTTAGAAATTGGGTTATGAAACAACTCATGAAAACCGATGAATCCGGAATTATGAAGATACCTCCTAAAGGTAAAGTAGATTTCGGTGAAATGATTATTAGAGAAAACTTATTTAAAAAAGGTATTGATCCTAAAACGATTACAAGTGAAAGACAATTAGACAATATTTTAGATACCCCTGCAATTCCAAAAAGTGAAAGAGTTAAACCTAAAAAACCTGGAAAAGTTATTGAAGTAGATTTTGATAAAGGTAGATGGAACAAAGCAGGTGGTGGAAGATTAGGTTTAAGTTATTTACTTGCAGAAGATACAAATGAAAGAGTGCCTTTAGCAGGTGGTGGTTCAGGTAAACCCCCAATTAATTTCTATGTTGATTTTTCTGGATCAGGAGGAAAAGAAGAAAAAAATTTTCTTGGTATAGAAGGCCTAACTCAAAAAGGATATGATTATGGTGGCACACTTGCTGCAGATACAACGTTTCCATTATTTGGTGGAGAGTTAAGTGTAGGTGGCGAACTTGGTTTTGGAAGAGATAAAAGTGATGTAGATTATAAAGGCCGACCCATAGATTTTTTATCTGGTGTGGGAGAAACAAAATTAGGTGATGATTGGAATGTCGGTATGAAGTGGAGAAAGAAATTTGGTCTTGGAGGAATGGATAAAGGCCGTAGAGCATTTTTAAAATTAATGGCAGCATTAGGTTTAACAGGAGTTGGGGCTAAATATGGATTAGCAGGTTTACTTAAAGGTGGTAAAAAACAAATTGCAAAAAAAGTAACTTCAGTCCCAATTAAAAATATTGAAGGCATGCCATCATGGTTCAAGCCCCTTGTAAATAAAGTTATTAAAGAAGGAACAGAAGTTCCTTCAGGAGCAGAAAGAGTTATTGTTCATAAAACGAAACTTCCTAATTCAAAAACTGATGTTTATGTAAACCAAGATTTAAACAACGGCGATGTGTGGGTGGATCTTGGAGTAGAAAAACATGGTTTTGCAGATGGTAAATATGGTCAACCGGTTAGATTAGACTATAGAGCATCAGAAGAAATTCCTGTTAAAGGAAAAAAAGGTTCAATTAAAACTAAAGAAGAGTTTAATGTTGAAGAAGCAGAATTTACTGGAGGACATCCAGAGAATGTTAAATTTGAAGAAACAACTATTGAAAAATTTGGTAATCATGCATCTAACTTTGATGAAGTAGAAATGTTTGCAACAGGGAAAGTTAAAAAAGTTAAAACTAAATCAAAACCCAGACCTATAGGTCAACTTGATATTGAGACAGATTATGCATCCGGTGGCCGTGTTCCGTTAGGCGGGGGTGGATTACCAGGATTAATTTTCAAACTTTTAAAAAACCGTAAAAAAGTCAGAGCAGCCGTAGATGATATTTTCCCGACAGGAGATTACAAATATGATGCACAAATGGCAGCAGAAGCTTTAGTTGAAAATAATCCAGCAGCTTTTGGTGGTAAACTTTATGATGATTTAGATGAGGCTACCCGAATGAATATATATGGTGAAGTCTTAAAGGTGGTGCAGAGCGATCTAGGTAAAACGCTTCAATTGAAAAAATTATCTAGACCTACAAAGACTTTAGAAGGTATTAAAAAAACAGGAACGATAGATATTTCTGATGATGCAGTTGCTGAAGAATTTACAAGATTCATGAAAGAGACGGATCCTAAAGGACATAAAAAAATAGAAGAAATAGTAGAAATTACTAATTTTGATCCTAAAGGTAAAAAGGGACATGCATCCGGCGGTATTGCAAGAATGTTAGGAGAATAATGAAAATTAAAGATTATCAAGATGCAATGGAGTTTTTTAGAACGAACGATTACCAGGCAGCCGATGGCGCGTGGTCCGAGTTCTATCAATCTGAGGTTCTCGAACCACGGATCATGGACCTTGCAGATGGTGGACGGATCGGATTTAAGGATGGTTTAAGCGTTGATTTATATAATTCACTTTATGATGAGTATGCTGAGCTTATTGAACAAGGTATTAAAAATGAAAAGTTAATAGATATTCCATCATGGGATAAATATATAAAAAGCAAAAACGTAAGTCCTGTGTCTTTAAAATATTATGCAGGTGGTGAAGGTATTAGAATTAATCCTACTGAACTTCTTCAAAATAAAAAAATAGAACTTGCTGAAAAAATTATAGAAAGAGAAAATGAAAAATTAGATGGAGCTTTTAAAAGAGGAAAAAATCCTCCAAAAGGAAAACTTCATGTAGCTGAATTATTTCGTAACAAAGTAGTTGGACCAAGTTGGTCTTTAGGGGGCAAACATAAAGGAATGAACACATTATTAAATAATTTAATAAATACAAAATTAGATACTAGAGCAGATAAAATTAAAAAAGCATTTAACCTTGTAACAAGTCCTGAGTATGAATTGAATACTGGCATTAGAAACGAAATAGCTGAATTAATGGGGGAAAGTAAGGATATGTTTGATGCAGGCAAACTTAAAAGTCCTTATGGTCCTAATCCAAATGAAGTTTGGGAAGAATTAATTAAACCTTATGAGTATGTAGATGAAAAAACAGGTAAAACAAAAAATCTTTTAAAAACACTGAATCTAAAAATAAATAAATTACCAAAAGGGACAGATACTACTTTCTCATATTTATTGGAAGTAGTCGAAAACGATAGATTAGGAAAAGCTGGTATTGAGGATTGGTGGAAGATGGCTGGGGATAAACCTGAGCAATGGGCAATGAGACAAATTGATAGAGCTTGGAAAAACAATGACCCTAGATTAAAAGTTTATGATTTAAATGGCAAGCCGATTACATGGGAAGCTGGTAAAAAAATTAGCAGTGACAAAATTTTATTTGAGTATGTAGATGAAGACTTTCCACAATATAAAAATAAATTATATAGTTTTTATAAACCTAAGAAAACTACTGGTCTTAATTACCCAGTATATGATTTAAGCACACAAATAAGAACACTTCCGGAATGGGAAGAATTAGTGGAAGTAGTTGATGGAAAAAATAAATTAAAAACAACCGAAATGATTAATCCTTTTACAGGAGACAAATCAACTTATCAAAAAGTTTATGAAGATATTTATAAAAGAATAAATACCACTGCTTATGGAACTAAGGAAGGTTATTCTAAAATAAAATCTATGGCAGGACAAATAGATCATGACTTTGGGCAAGCTAAAGGTCTTTTTAATAATTTAAGACTTTCTACTGGTCAACAAAATTTAATGTTTAAAACTTTAGCAGATGCGGCTGCTACAAATCCAGACTTGGAACCTTATGTTAGAGCACTAGAATCAGAAATGTATACAGGCGGTTCTATTGATGATCAGATTAAAGCTATTGTTAATGAAACAAATGAATTAGGAAAAGTGGTTAAAAATGCTCCAGGTAAAATTACTATTCCTACGGCTACAGAAACAGCAGCCTATAAATTTTTAAAAAATGAAATACCAGGTCTTCCGGAAAGTGTTATTAAGTATTTACAACCAAAAGCAGCTATTGCAGAATCTACTATTAAAGTTAATCCAAACATTTTAAATGCTTTTTGTAGTTCCACTAGAAAGAAATTTGCTACAGCTGGAGTTGTTGATGGATTGGTTTGTTCAATGGACGAGATTCAAGAAAATATTAAAAAACAAACTAATCAAGCAATGAAAGCTACTAAGGATGGGAAAGTGCCTAAAAAATTTGGTAAGCTTAGATCATTAGCTAAATTTTTTGGTTGGGTAGATGCGCCAATTGAATTTTTCTTTGCTGCTCCACATTTAATTGCAGGAGATATTGAAGGTGCTAAGAGAGCAACTACTTTAGGTTTAGGTGGTTGGGGTAAAATTGATTTAGATAACATCTCTGATGAAAAAGCTCAGAGATATTTAAAACATACTCAAGCTATGAATAATTATTTGGATAATTATGGAAGAGCTATAACAACAGAAAAAGCATTAGAAAACTTGACACCTGGAACCGGTGCACATGACTTAATGAATAATCAATTTGAAAGAGCTAAAACAAATATGGATAAAATTCAGGAAGATTATCAAAGTTATGGTTATACTTATCAAGATGGAGATATTCCTATGAAAGATAAGGTGGCTACACAAAACTATATTAGGGATAAAGTAAAATCTGATTTTGA
>VTLG01006107.1_pt1 | contig 23376 bp, 33 predicted proteins | sample 4694571 | NCBI WGS metagenome assembly VTLG01 (sample SAMN12604809, study PRJNA352737) | marine metagenome | biome: ENVO:00000447; feature: ENVO:00000209|ENVO:00000569|ENVO:01000036; material: ENVO:00002151; isolation source: viral sequences binned using virsorter ...
AATTAATTGATATGTGGTTTCCAAGCCGTTTAGACCCAGAGCATTGCCCTCTTGATTTCTTTATTGCAAAATATGTAGCACAAATTGACAGGTCAAGAATTAATCCGCCCAATGCTAAAATGAGGGCAGGATCAGAAAGCCATCGTGCTTTTCAGTTGTGGTTAGGTGGCACTCCATTAATTGAGGCTACTGAGACCTGCAAACATGAATTAACAAAGTTTAATCCACCCAATGCCAAAGACCATGAGCAGCACAAGATATGTCTTAAATACTTTGATGCGGTTGTTAATAACTTTGTCAATGCGGCAAAAGATTATCATATAAAAGCCGATAATATAGAACAGCTTGTACAAACAGATGCTAAAGGCATTGAGTTAAACATTGGCGGTTATGTCGATGTAACAGAATTTGATTTTATCAATGAAGCTAAAAGCAAATGGCCTTCACCTTTTTTAAAAGCGGACACCAGTTATTCGGAAAGAACACAATCCATTCCTAAAAAACCTACCGCAGCTAATATAAGGCAGGCGGCTATTTATTCAAAAGCCTCTAACAAGCCTGTTAGAATTATCTATGCCAACCATAAAGGCTACCAAGTTCTTGATAAGGATAATTGCGATTACCTGCACCCAGAAGCATTAAACGCTGCTTTTGAGACCATGCGAATGTCTGCTAGGGCAAGACAGAATTTATTAAAAATCAGTGACGATCCAGAAATAATGGCAAGGTATGTCATACCTAATTTAAGCCATTACACCTGGAACAATGTTGATGATGAAACAATTAAACAAGTAAAAAATATATGGGGATTTATTGATGGATAAAACACCGATTGAAATTTGGTTTAGCAGAATAAGCTATGCCGTTATTATTATATTCATGTTTTTTTTACTGATGGTTTTAATTTCATCTTAGGGGAGAGAAAAGATGGCCTATAAACCAACGACACCTGCTGAGAGCAGAAACATTTATACCACTGGGGTTGTGCAACAGGCTTGTGCAGCAGGAACAATTAAAACGGTAGATGAACTTAAAGAATGGACTATAAATGCCACCCAGACCTTTGACATCTTTTTAGGCAACTCAGATGCCAGAACACGAGCAATGGCAGCTTTTGTTGAAACAATGAAAGCCTTGATTGCCGTCACAGATTTACGTTACCTCTATGGTGACCCAACGGCTGAAATACCCAAATTCCATGATAACAATATCACTCTTATTCGTGAGTTTGGACATCATGCGGACTTGTATCAGCTTTACACAGATATGTTTCAAACAAAAAAAGGACAGTTATCGTTATGATACAGCAACAGATGGATGTGTTCTTCCTAGAAAAAGACCACAAAAATAATACTTATAAAACAGACTATGCCAAAAAGATTGGTACTATCTGGCCACCAAACCCAAGCATGGGATTTAACGATCCTAACTTATCACTGGATTTTATACCGCAAAGACAGGGCAAAATGGTTGTCTTGCCAAAAGGACAAAAGCCAGGTCAAGGACAAGTAAATGTTAGTTCCAACTCAGGCGGTGGTTATCAGCAGCAAGGCAACTATCAACAACAAGGTGGGCCACAGCATATAGGTAACAGTATGCCAAACCATGACCCTGCTGATCCTGGTAACAGTGGTCAAGGCTACCGATAAGAGCAAACCTGCCGTATTGATTATCCCTCGTGCAGATGCAGTGATTGTGTCTGTTGAGGGTAAACAATATATAAAAGAAATGTCTAAAAGGCAAAAACTGGAAATGGCTTTGCAGTTCGTTAAGGCAGCTTTGGAGAGAAAATGACGTTATTAGGCGATGTGTTGAAAACACAGAGAGAAAAACAGCAGTTAAGCCGCTATGCTTTGGGTAAAATTGCAGAGGTATCTGAAAGCACAATATATCGCATTGAAAGCAACAAATATGAACCACAATACAACGTATTAAAAAGAATTGTAGGAGTTCTTGAGGGAAAGATAGAGGTAAAATTCAATGATGCAAAATGTAGTAACAGTAATGAACAGAGATAATGATAATTATGAAATGCCGACAAAACTAGGCATGAAAATTTTAAAGTATATTAAAGAATATATAAAACAGAACAAAATACCGCCAACCCATAAAGAGATAATGCACCATGTCAATAACAAAGGCAATGGCGGTATAGTTTATGCAATTAACAAGCTGATTAAAAGCGGTAATCTAGTTAAAAAAGGTGCAACTCGCAACCTTTGGCCTGTAGACTAAAAACTTCTTTTATATGCTCTTGAGTTTTTTGTTTTTGGTAAAACCATTGTGCCTTGTGTAATAATGATATATTCAAATTGACGTATTATAATTTTTTTATCTTTTACATAAGGCTCAACCTCTCTTACAACCATTGCAGTGTTTGGATCATTCTTAAGAAAGGCTTTATAAGATAATAAGGCTTCTAATTGAAAAGCATAAAAATACATAAGTTGTTGATCATTACTGGGTACATCATCATTTTTATGTAACATCTCAAACTCACCTTCTCTGCCATGATAAAATGATTGGCAGATAGTATGTGATAATTCTTTTGCATCTTCTGTTGTAAATTCTATTTTCATGTCATTCTCCATTATTAGCCGTTTAATAGCTTTTCAATTTTATTGTTTAATTCGTGATTGTCCTCATCAATGTCATGTGAGTAAATATTAAATGTAGTTTGCAAATCAGAATGTCCTAAATTCTTCTGCACCCATTCTGGATTTCTACCTAGCTTATGTGCCTCTGCCATTAATAAAGAGCCATAGTAATGCCTTAACCCATGCATAGCACCCTTCCACTCTATATCTGCACCTAATTCTTTAATAGCTTTATGTATGCCTCTTGACTTATGAGTTAGGCTTGATTGTTTCATAGGTTTGCCATCATACTTTCCCTCAGATTGAAACAACCATTCAAGTTTGTTTGACATAATATATTTTCTAATTCTTTTAGCCAATTCTGCTCCTATAGGCACTTTTCTATTTGAACTTTCTGTCTTAGTTGATTTTTCATAACCAGTTTCAATAGAAATAAGATTTCTACTGCAATCTATCATTCTTTGAACATGAACTGTGTTTTTTGACCAATCAAAATCAGATGGTTTCAATGCATTAGCTTCTGATGCTCTCAACCCTCTAGCACAAAGATGCACAAATATAGCATATTTAGGTTTGCAAATTTCATCAACAGTTTTTAATAATTTTTGTGCATCCAATCTTTTTGGAACAAAAGGGTTTGGTTTTACATTTTTTATTTTAAATTTTCTAACATCATTTAATGGATACAAATTTTCATCTTGTTCATGCAGCCATAAAAAACAACTTTTATAATCTTTTTTAATATTGGTTTTATATTTAAGCGAGTGATTACAAAACTTTAATTCCACCTCATTGCTAAATTCCTGCATAAATTTTAAATCAACTTCATGTACTTTGTACTCAATAATTTTTTTGCCAAAAATATAAAACCCTTCATTGTTTTCAAAATCCCACACGTTTTTATAATGCAATTTATAGCTTCTTAATGTTTGAGGTCTAATTCTGTCTTTGCCATCAATTTTAGCAAGACTTCTTTTCTCCATGTATGCAATAAAACCTTGCATAAGTTCACCAACTGTCATGGCATTTTTAGTTTGCTTGGATGGCATAACCCATAAGTTTTTTAATTTATCCATTAATGCTTGTTTGGTTTTTGCAGTTATTTTTCGCCCATATCTACTGCCATCAGGTATTCTTGCATAATACAACTGTGTAGAGGGTTGAAATTTAATATTATAATCCATCGTCATTCTCCTACATATATAAGCTGTGATCGGTGCGAATTAAAGCAAGGTCAATTTTATCTTGGTAATCTTGCTTGACCACCTCATAGGCTTTCTTTAGCTTCTTAGCCTCTTGCTCATTGGTGTTTGCTATTATCTGCTCTATGGCAGTGTCAATTTCTTTAATTGCTTGTGTTGGTGTCATCGTCATTCTCCTTGTTTAAGATTTATTTAAAATATATTTTGATTTTATCTTCAAAATACTCCCAACTATCTTCACTAATTTCTTTAATTTTTAAATCTTCAAGATGTTCTGTTGAAAATTTATTTTTTCGCAAAATGTCTAAAACCTGTATTTTATTTTTTGCTTTTACATAATGTGTAAATCTTAAATTTTTTCCATGTCTTAATTTATATGTATTCATCGTCATTCTCCATTTTTAAAATTAAAAGCATATTTGCTTTATTTGTTATATAATTGCATAAATGCATAACATTGTCAACTAAAACCTGCACCCCTATTTAATAAAGCCTGCACCCCTTGTTTATTATAGGTAACCACAAGGTAACCACATATTTGCATATAATATGCACATAATGGGTATAATCGTATTGTAATCAAATTATGGTGAAATTGTTTTTGGGAAGGCTCAAGCCTTTGTGTGGCTTGAAAAAGTCGCAGAAAACCGCTAGTTTGAAAATTAGGGAAAATGGTGAGCCGTGCAGGATTCGAACCTATACTCTTTAACTGATTTTCGTAATAATTACAACAACTTAACATTTTCTAGTTACCAACCACTAACCAATTTATGATTATAATACACACATAAAATGATTATAAAATGCTTTGGTAACCAACTTCAAGTGATTTTTGTTGTATTTAGTAACCAACTTTTTTTGGGGGGGGAATGTTTAGAGTAGGGTATTATTTACTCTTTTTTGGAGTGGAATTTTCATTTTTTGTTAATAAATTTTGATACAGCACGATTGCCAAACCAAAAGGACATGACGGCTGCAAATAAACCAGAAGTTTCAGGTGTCCACATAAGTTCAACGGCTTGTGTCCAATCACCGCCCATCTGCATTACTCTAACAACAATAACAACTTCTGTTGCAACAAACATTAAGAAGAAGGCATAAGTAATAACAGGGCGAACAGACCCCCTGAGAGCATCGATAAAACCTCCAGATTGAATACTTCGATCATGTGCATATAACCCCTCTGTTTCAGTTATTTCTGCTTGCTTATCTAATTCCTGTATTCTTAAAGCCGATTTCTTTTCCATGAGTTCAGCTTGTAACTTCATGGTTTCCATCTTCTGCTTGTGTGCTTGTGCTTGCTTAAAGAAGTCTAAAATTTGTGGCAAAAAAGATGTACCAAAACCAAGTAAACTGCCTAATAAACTTATCATTTTTTTTTGCCTTTTAAATACTTAATTTGTTTTGGAGAGAAGTATTTGGCAAATATAGCACCCACTATATGACCTAATTTCTTGGTCAAAAAAAACCAAACACTTCTCATAACTTTTAACCTCTAATCTTTTTAGTTATCCATAAGAATATTGCGTAAACAGTTAAACCATAGACAGTGGCAATACCTATATCGACTAGATGCTCTCTCATATGATATATAAACTGTATCCCTGCCTCTACGTCACTACCGCCACCAGAACTGTCAGTGATGTTAATCGTCTTTCCTTCAAAGCCAGTGAACGCACCTTCTTCAATAATTATCTCTCCGTCTTCTGGAAATTCTTCTGGGTTACTAACTGTTTGATTGATTTCAATGTTGTTCATTTTTTACCTGACAAATATTTAGGTATTTGGCTTTCCTTTTTTTTAATCCACTTTTTTAGGAACGCAATAGGCCTTGACCCAGACCTTATCGCCTGCCCTCGATTGATGCCAGTTTTGTGCACGGACTCGCTCTGCGAATTCCAAACATGTATCAAGATCCTTGAAATAGACACTTTCCTGAACCGTTCCTGAAATAAAAACCATTAGCACCCATATTAGCTTCACTTGCCATTAGCACCATTTCTAGTCTTTCCCCATGTGCTGAACCCAAAGAAAGTTGCAACAATGCCTGATTGTGCCACTAAAAATGTGTTTAAAAAGCCACTTATTGAATTAAGGCGTTCTAAGGGGATTAGGGGGGTGAAAAGTGCTGTGACAGCTAAACACACAGAGCCCATAGCAACCCATGCCATAGCCCTGTGCTGATCCATCATTTTATCGACATTCTCTAAATGCACCAATTCTTTATGCAGCGACATTTCCCTGTCGGTTATCTCGCCATCTCCATCCAGGTCAGCTTGCTCATAAACCGAACCCTTCTCTAACTTTTTCTGGGTCACTCTACTTCTTCCATGCGTTTACATAACCGCTCTGCTCTGTTTGGCACTTGCTTATGCCACCTCGAACTACGCATCTGATTGGCACTTTCCTGCCAGTTGCCATCTATTACAGCTTGTATATGCTTTCTAAATTTGCTGTATCTAGGCCTACCCAGATTAAACATCATATTAGCACAAATTTGCTTAACCTCTTCTGGCAGATTTTCCCAATCATCATAAACTTTTTTGCAGTCTTGAATAACAATCTGTATATCTTCTTCAAACAGTTCTGTGACTCTTTCTTCAGATATTTCTGTGCCTATAGGTAATTCAAATTCAGGATCATCTTCTTTGCAAAGATGTCCAATTCCACAAGTTTTTAAGGATAAATGATCGAGATAAGTTTCGTACTTAACACCCTCATCAATAATGAGTTGCTCTCGTAATTTTTGAATGTCCATGATTATTGCCTATAAGATAAATTGACCTGGTTCTAATACAGGTTCTGCACCTGACATCTTGGCAAGCTGTGATGCGTATTCTTTAATTTCTGGTGCTAAATGTGGATATGCTCTAGCCATAGTATTAAGTTTAGACAAACTACCGACTAAATCATTTGTTTTTGATGTTGTGGCTAACCAATTAACAAATGGTCTAAATGTTATAAGTTTTGCTGTTCCTGCTGTTGTAACACCAAGAAGCAATGTACCAACAGGCATTTGTCCTGTAGTTGCAAATTCAGTTAAACCTAAACCTGCTGCGGCAGTTGTAACTCCTAATGTTGTTCTTGAACCCTCGACAACATCTGTACCAGATTTTTCAAATGCCAAAGCTATTTCAGCTAATTCATCTATAGATTTACTTAATTCTGTATTGCCTGTGCCTTTAAATAAAATATCTTTTGCACCAGGACTAAGGTTTCTATAATCAGATAAAAATTTCTTAATACTAAATTGACCACCTTGAGTTTTTGATCCAAGTCTTTGCAAAGCATTTATAGATACAAGACTCCAAACATCATCAGGCACACTTCTTCTTGCTGCCATTAACATTCCTAAATTACCACCTTTAACTTTTGCACTACTCTCAATCATTGTAACAATTCTTTCTGGAGCAGCCTTAAAATCTTGTTCATTAAATTTTTTAAGAAAACCATCTAACCTTGTTACACCTGCCTTATAAAAATTATTGGCTCTTTGCCACTCTTTAATTGCACCATTTGCCTGTGCAGCAGCTTTCATGTCCTGTGTTAATGCACCATATAATCTACTTAAATCTTTTTGGCTTGCACTTGTAAACAATGTAGCATCTGTAATTTTTTCTCCTAATATTGTTCTAAAAGTTTGTAACTCTCCATAAGTCATTTTAAAGTTATTACTACCCAATGCTTTTCTATAGCTTTCAAATTCAGTAGGTGACAAAACATTTGCAAGTGCAGGATTAGTTGTAATTTTATTACCAACATCATTTAAAACCTGTTTTGTTTTACTAAGATTTACAACTGTAATTGGAGGCACTTTGTCATCAAGTGCATTGTAAAGTGCAGATGATTTTGCTTTAAAACCAACATTTCTTACAGGAACTTGTGTAATTTTTAAATTATCAGGCAGAGCATTTATAGCATCTTTTTTTGTAGCAAAATTTTGAACAGAATTTTTAAGGGTTCTACCTAGTTCATTTACATCAGGTGAACCACCTATTTTATCTGCTAAATTTAAAAGTGAATTATGGAAACTAGTTGTAAAGTTATCATAAGACTTTCTTATAAAAGAATAACCAGTTGGTATCATACCTAAAGCACCTTCAGCCATCTGTAATGTTTTGCTTTGGTTTAATACTGAAGCAGGTGGTTGTATGTTTTGACTTTTAGCAGCCTGTGCAACACTTGTCATTCCAGACCCTGTTTGTATAGGAGATTGAAAACCTTGACTGAGTAACCTACCTGCACCAAGTGCCGCCTCTTGCATTGATGGGTCAACCAAAAATAGTTCAACGTTTCCTGTGCCTGGATCAAGTAATGCTGCTGTACCCTCTGGTGCTATGCCTGTTCTTGCAAAAACCATTTGTTGTGCAGGACTTGCATAGTTATATAAAAGATTACCCTTTCTGTCTCTTACTATAGGATTGACAGCTTGATTTGCTCCTAATATTGTATTAAGGATGCTTTGATTAAATGATCCAAAAATACCAGGTCGTTGCTGTTGTGGTGCAAGTATTGATGGATTTATTACTTCATCTGTTTGCATTGATTGTGTTGTGTTATCACTTGCAGTAACTATTTCATCATCTTCTATTCCCATCAGCTTTTCTTTCTAAGATTACCATTTTGATCGAGATAAAGTGATCCAGGTGGTAGTTGTTTATAAATAAAATCGTCATTTCCACTTACTGTTGGATATGAACTAGCTTGAAATGTCTGTGATTGTCCATCAGCACTTATTTGCTTAATTCTCATTATTTCTTCTGGTGCAACTTGTGGAGGTAAAATTAAAACATTTTGATTCAATCCTCTGTCTTGTAATATTGCCTTTTCTCCTTCATAATACTGTAAGGCACTTATTCTATAATTCCTGTATCGGCTTAAAACCTGATTAATTAACTGACCTTTTTGTACAACAGTTAATCTGCCACCACCATTAACTGTATTAATTAAGCCTCTTAATCTTTCTGGGATTGATGCTGCTTGTGTAATGACAACTTGTTCACCTTCTCTAACAACAGATGTTGGATCAAATGCTTTACCTACCGCAAACACTAAATCAATGTCTGCTGCCCTTGTGTCAACATTTGCAGTTGCAATGGCTGATCTAACAATAGGAGTTAATGTTGCTAAATTTTTAATTTGTGAATTACCTTGAAACCTTGTTGATATCTTATCCTCAGAAGCAAACTTATCCTTTTTAGATAAATTTCCTAATAGTATTGATTTTTTAGTATTATAATCGTCTTGCGAAATATTACCATTTTCAAAATCTGATTTAAGTTTACCTAAATCACTTATTGGTTTTTCTTCTGTAACTGTTTCAGCTTTAATTTCAGTAATCTTTTTAATTGATTTATCTGGATTAAATTCTACACTGTAAGAACTTCCTAGTTCTAAAGATTCTTCTGTCATTAAACCTGGATTTTGGTTTATTAATTCTTTTGTTTGATCATAATTTAATAAAGCTGCTGTTGGATAATTTTCACCATCTTCTTTCTTAACAGTTTGAAGATTTGATATATTTGTACTGCCATTAGTTGTTTCTTTTACAAATGCAAATGTATTGCCATCAACAGTTTGTGTTACTAATTCTGATGTTGTAACTGGATCAGGCTCTTGAAACATTTGACCCATTAATGCCTGTGCTAAAACAGTTTGTGCATTATCTCCTAAAGTCGGTGCTAGTGCCGCTATAGATGGTTGCATTTCAGGACTAAACTGCTTAATAAGGTTTTGTAAGTTTTGTGCTTGTTGTTCCTGTCTAGTTGTCTCCTGTCCTTCTAATCTATCCAATGCCTTCTTCTGTAGCATCGCACCCACCAAAGATTGAGATAGCCTTCCTATGCCTTGCAGTGGCGAACTAACAGGGCCACCCCTCATGCCTTGTTGCATTAACTGGCTTGAAAGCACATTTCTAGGGTCTGTCTGGTAGGCTTTGGTTAAATCAGCAAACCGAAAGGTAGGGCCACTTCCTGCTGCTACAGGTTGTGCTTGTGCTGCACCAGTATTGGCTAATGGCTGAATATTTGCGGCAGGTTGTTGATCCATTTGTCCTTGCAACAATCCTGCTAATTGAGACTGCAATAATGGGTTGTTTCTGTATTTTTGTCCAAATGTTAATCCTGTTGCCATAATTTACCTCAACTCAATATATATGCAGAGCCTAATGCTCCTGCTAAATCAAATAAACCGCCCATGCCACTTTGATACGTCTGCATCCCTTGCTGATAAGGCAGCATTGCAGCTTGTTGCGATAATGTGTTTGCACCCATTACATCAACAGCACTTGGAGCAAAGAATGTCGGTCTTTGTATTTGAGGGCCACCAAGCAAGGCTGCTAATTCATTCAGTTGCTGTCCTCTCAAACCCATGCGTTCATTTAGCAAGGCCTGTCTTTGCTGATTTGTTAATTGCTGATCTCTTAACTGCTCATTAATTTGCATTTGTCTTGCCTGGTTCTGCTGTGCTACATTGGCTGCCTGTTGTGCAAATTGCTGTTGCTGAGAACCTAAACCAAATTGCCCTTGTGCTGCTCTTTCACCAAACTGCTGTGACCTTGCCTGTGATGCCTGACCAAACAACCGCCCTGCTTCTTGACCGCCCATAATGTCGGCTTGCTGTGCCAATCTCTGCCTTTGTTCCCCCTGCTGCCGTTCTAATCTGTCAATAGCTGAATTGTATGCTTCACCTCCGATAGGCAATCCACGATCCGCAAGGTTTTTCTCTAGCTGTTCCCTTTGCCTTGTAAATTCAGGGTTTAACAAACCTAATTGTCTATCGTACACAGTGCTTGCCACCTGTTGCCTTGTGCCTTCAAAATCAGTGGGTAATGTTGGCAAACCTTCTGTTGACAATGTTGTTTGAACATTTCCTGCACCTGGCAATGTGCCAATAAATTCTTGAGATGGCGTTGGTGCTTGAAAAGAATAATCAGGCAATCCTGCGGTGTAATCGGTTGGTGAATCAGCCGCTAACTGTCCAAATAATTGCCCTGCCTCAGTAGCCAAACCTAACCCAAGATTTTCCTGTTGCGATCTTAATTCGCTTTGAAAAGGTGTCTCTTGGGTAAAAGCAGCAGCCTGTCCTCCTTCTGGCACTAAGCCTTGCACAAATTGTCCTTGATCGCCAACTTGACCAAACAAAAGATTTCCGTAAGGCGTAAATTGAGTAATTCTGTTTTGATCCGCTTGTGCCTGAATTAACTGATTAGGATCAGGTACTGGTGGTGCTGTAGGTGTTGATTTCATTTTTATTTTCCTTTAAATTTAACCATTTACATTCACTTCTTAACATACCAAGTAAAACTGCATCATGCGGTGGGAACATCTGTCTTAGTTTCCCTTCATACCGAAACCCAAGTCTCTTGGCTAATTTAATGGATTTCTTATTATTATCCCTGACTGTCACCAGTATTCTATGGCAGTTGCATTGAACAAAAGGATAAGCAAACAATGCATAAAGTATTGATTTATTTGCCCAATTCTTATCTATAATCACTATTGTTGCCTCTATTTGCCCATCTCTTAAATTAGAATAGACAACGGCTGCTATAAGTAATTGATTTTTAACAATTCCTATGGATTTACAATCTTTAAATAAAAACCCTTTTAGCTTGGACTGCACCCAAGCTGACACATAGTCATCTCGGTTTAACAACAGTTTTATCATAAAGTGCCTTTCAAAAACCATGCGACATAAGCAACCAGTAAAAGACCGCCTGCTATAATGATAAACAGAACCGATAACAGAATATTCCTTATCAGTTTTTCCATTGCCTGCTTCTGTTCTTCTTTGGCTTTTTGCCTTTTCTTTCGAGCCTCAGATTGGTATTTAACCCAATCAGTGTAAAGTCCACTTCGCCCATATAGCTGCATCATCTCACGCAATTCTTCACGCTGTTGGTTGACTTTCTCCAACGCCATGAACTCTTCAAAGTCGTGAGTTTCTTTGCCTAATAACTGGCTAAAAACGCTATTCTTTTTGGCGTTTGCCCTTTCTCGCAATTCTTCTTCATTATGTATTAGTTTGGAAATAGCCGATCCTGCACTGGCTATATCTTTGCCATGAGCAATCGTGGTTTTTATAACCGCCATAGCAGAATTTATGGCTGCAAGTTCAGCAAGCATTTTAAATCTTTCTAAGTATTTTAGCTAAGATATAAAACAAACAAACTGGCAGCACTGCCTAAGACAGTCACTGTGCTTGCTAATATTAATCCTTCCATTCTAAAAAGTCGTTTTTCAAATTTTTCTAATTGTGCCAGGATAGATTGATAGCGTACTTCACACTCCCTCTCATGTGCCTGCAATTCGCTATCAACGGCTTGTACTGACTTTCGTGCCATCACTCTGCAGCTTGTGGCTCTTCTTTTGTTTTTTCAAGTTCTGCCTTTAATTTAATTATGCAGTCATTTCTAGCCATTATATACTGCTCTGTGTCCATTTTACTTCTAATAATTTTACCTTGCAGATCACGAGTATGGTTAGCTAAATCCTTACCTATATCAGTCATATCTTCGATTTTATATTCTTTATCTTCTATTATTATTGAACTCATTTACGCATCCTCCAGTGCTTTAACTTTAGCTTCCAATGTTTCTATACGTTCCATTGCTTCTTGCAAAGCTTTAACAGCCTTCATATGAAGAATAGAATACTTAATGGCTTTTACTTTTGCTTTTTCTTCTTTGACTTTTTTATTATATTCTTTTGCATCACCAATTTCTTTACCATTTGGTATTTCATCACCATCTTCATAATAGCTTTTTGGATTTTCTAAATCATCTTCTAAAGTGCCAAATTCTGAAGAAGATAGTACATCACCTACTGATGGTGAAAGTTCGTCAATTAATTTAGGTGATACTGCTTCTAGTTCTTGGGCAATAAGACCTAAATGAATAGGTGCTTTATCTGCACCATACTGGCGAACATCGCTTTTCTTTTTAAAGTTTTTAACCTTTAAGGCTTTGATGTCATCCCATTGACTATTAGCATCTGTAATATCTTGTTTTATTCTTTGATCCGATGTAGAACCATAAGTATCATTAGCATTATAAATATTACCATTACTGTTTATTCTACATCTTACATTAGAACCATTACCATCATCACAGTATAAAAAAGTTGAAGTGTTATCGTTTGGTGTAGTAGTGTGCCGAAATAACGCAATAAAAGTATTCCCACTACTACTTAAATTCCTAGCGTGAAAAACATACGTATTTTCATTTCCTAGAAGTTCATGGTATGCACCACTACCTGTTGCAGTATTCTGAACATCATAAGACATTTTAGTGTAGCCTAATTTTGTAATTCTCATTCTTTCTGTTGCTGAATGTGCACCATCGGCTGTTGTCCAAAAAGTCAATCTTCCTGGCATATCTTCTGCCCCAGGAGTACCATCAACATTTGCCATAATAATAGCACCAGTTTCAAATTCACTTCCATCAGTTCCTTGAAAGTCTATTCTTCCTAATGTGTCACCATCAGCTACAATAGTTGTTCCAGTGACTGAAGTTGCTCTACTTGACCCCATTACTAAAAAAGAACCTTCTGAATCATTGGAATAATGACCCACGCCTATTCCACCAAAAACAGTATTGCCAACTTGTGCTATTTGTAATGTAGGAATAATCCCTGCATCGTAGTTTTGATCGGCATCGCATCCAATAAAAACTTTATTCTCACCACCATCCACAAAAAGCATATGAGTATTGTCATCGGATTCAACTCGAAAATTTACATCTGCGCCATTCTCATTAAAAACCGCACTACCTTTCACATTGATTCCACCACTTAATATTTTTAGTTTACCATCGCTCAACAAATCCATTTGTGCAGACGCAGCGCCATTCGCGGCAGTTTTAAACCTAAGTTTCGTTTCGTTGTTATCAGATGCAAAATTACCCTCCGAAACGGCCTCAATCCCTGCAGCAACTAAAATTGCACTCGTTCCTGTTGTTTCATCGGGAGCTTGAAAGTTTATAGCACCAATCACATCATTATTTTCAATATCTGTTTCGCCAGTTTGTAATGTTAATACAAATGGGTTGTTATCGCCTGTCGCTGTAGACTTTAATATTAATCCATCATCAGGGTCGTGAGTAATTGTTACATCTGAGTCTGCTCCAAAATTTATGACTGATGAATCAGAAATTAGTGATAGATTATCTCCTATCGTTGCATTGCCCACGATAGCTGTAGTAGATGTTGCTCCTGCACCGATTGTCACATCAACTTCGCCATCTGTGGCATGCTCACCTTCAAGAACTAATCCTGCTGTCAATGCTGTATTTGTGCCATCACTTTCAGCCACAAAAAATGATAGCTTGCCTGCTTCGTCTGTATTATCAGATTCTGAAACTTCTCCAAGAATTTTTGCAAAAGCTGTTTGATTTTGTCCTGAGTCATCGCCATAAAAAGAAATCGTTCCAAGATCATCGCCATCTGCTCCTGCTGAACCTTTGTCCATAACAAATCGTAGTTCACCTGCAGTTGTACCGTTGTGAGTATTTTTGATCTGTACGATAGGTTCGTCAGTAGTGTTGTCAGAAATTATCAATGAAGGTGTGGCTATTGTTACAGCCGTTGATGCTGCAATATCTACTGTCGGTGCTGTAACTTCTATTTCAGTATCAGCCACTAAATCCATCTGCCCATCTGTTGAACTGTTTATATAAATAGCAGAATCTCTTAATTGCACCTTTTTATCTGTTGGCAAACTTAACCCTAACGTAAAAGGTATTACGGCTGTTAAAGTTTGAGAACCATCTTTAAGAATACAGGTTGTAAGACCAGTAGCAAAACCATCCATTTCAGAATCCATTCTTGAAGCTTGGATTTTCACACCACCATCTCGATCATCCGTCCAATCATAAAGTCGTGAAAATGTTCCTGATGAAAACGCCATTACAAAGGCCCTCCTGCTAATATATGATAATTTGTACTGACAAAACTAATTGCCTGTGTCGATGAAGAAACTTTTAATCTAAATGAAACTGACCTACCCATTCTATTTGTTGCCTTTCTTCTTTGTGTTATTGTTGAACCAAGAGCATCAGACCAATGCTCCTCATCCCAAACTGCTGTATCCCATGTTGCGGTATTGGTTGTAAAAGATGCAGTAGCAAGATCAAGCAATGTTACTGCCTCATGGTCTACAGCAATGCCAAAATTAAATGAAATATTACTTACTAAACCTTCAAGCATTGGGGCAACAGAGGTAAATCTTTTCATTGACCCTCTGTCTCCAAAATAATTAAAAGCAGTGGCAACATCAGCCACAATCGCTGAACTGCCATCCGCATTGCCTGTAATTTTATAAACTACACCTGAAGCACCGCCAAAAAATACATCATTGTTATATTGACCCCAAACCCTTGCAGGTATGTTTTCAAACAAACACCAGGCATTTATAATAGGGTTGAAAACAAACTGATTATAAGGGTCTGTGCCATCACCAGTTGGAAAATTAATAATTATTTTATCGCCTTTAGGGTCAAGAAATATTTGCCATCCTTTTGTTGTCCTTGTCTCTGCAACCTGCTCAATTATATCGCCTCTAATTTTTTCTGACAAAGCTGACGCACTTGTTCCTATTGTGTCTTTTGTAAATACTTTTGATAATGCAACCACGCCTTCGGTTGTAATAACAGCAACATCACCGCCAAATTTAGCAGCTCCCCTTATCTCATTTACAGGCTCGGCAATCCGATACGAACCGACAAGTGCAAAGCCTGATCCTGGATTTGATCCAGAATAAACAAGCACAATGCCAGAATCCATAATAAAGGCAATTAGATCATCCATGCCCTCACCGCCATCCTGCGTCAGAGTTTTAATTTGTATTAAATTACCACCAACATCATCAACTAAACCTAAATTGAATAATGTGAAGTTTCCTGAAAAGGTATCTACAGAAGCTGAATAATAAAACTTCTGCTCATCTCCTCTAAAATAATAAACACGATTTTTAAAAACATGAACGCCTTTTAAACTGTCTGCGGAGCTACTATCGGACAAAGTTATGGTAAGGTCTGCTGCGGTTGAACCATTCCAAGAAAAAGGTGTATCTGTGCCATTGACAAACACTGTATAACCATTAAATGCTGCGGTCTGAAACCTGCCATTGGATAATCCAGTTTTCTTGCTTACGGCTGATCCAGTATTAATTTGATACAATGTGCCATTAGAACCAACAGCCAATAATTGCCTATTATCCCCTGCATTATGCTCAACTAATGTTTCAACATCTCCTGACCCTACACCTGTACAAAAAGACGCATAACCATTTCTCATAGTAATTTTTCCAGTGCTAGGAAAAAAGTTAGACATTCTTATTGCATCTAACTGACCCATGTTATCAACAGAATCACGACTGTTTAAACCACCCACAGGTGCAGGTATAGAAACTGATTTAACTTTATACCTTGATGCAGTTCTAACTGGTTGCAACATAGTTATGTACCATAATTTCCATCGTCGAGATTGTAACTGTATGGTGACACAATCAACCGCCTTGCATCATCCATAGAGAGTATAGGACTGCCGCCCTGACGGCTGATTGCCTGTCTAATCTCTAATTGATATTGTCTGTAATCTTCTGCATAATCCAAACCATGAGCCTGGCGAAAACGCCATGTTAAACCCAACTCTATTAAAGTTTCATCTAAAATACCTGTGTCTGTATCTACTGACCATGCTGCCTTACCGCTACCGCCTGATGATTGGCAAAAGAAGTTACTGACATATTCAAAGCCAATAGTCTGCGTTGATGATGGCGTTGGATCAATTTCAAACTTTAAAGCATTGCTTGCAACTTTCAGCCTAAACTTCTCAGTAGTACCAGATGAAGCTGTACCATGATTCAACAGTTGATATTCTGATGGAGTTAATGGCCCAGAAAAGGCATCATTCTCGGATCGGTTATAAACTGTTTCATTTACCAATCGATCAAAGTCTGACGGCAAACTGTAAGCTGCTGTGCCAGAACTGGTGCTGAAAGTATGTTCCTTTAACAATATGGGCCACGCATGGGTTCGCATTAACTGCTTACCTTCCCTTTGTGCAAAAGCTAATAACTGCCTTGCGATTGGGTCTGTGTTGTCAATGACAGTTGTCGGTCTTTCAAAGCCTGTAAAGTCAGCGACATTCTGGCATATTGTTAAAAGTGTCATTACTCAGCCTTTTCTGTTGTTTCTTCTTTTTTATCTGCTTTTGGAGCAGCTTTTTTAGGGGTTTTGGGTTTAGCATTAACATGAAGTTCTGCAATCCGTCTTAGTTCATGGTAAACAGTACCCATGACATCTAAAACAGACTTTTCAGTGGTTGCCAGTGCTTCAATAGTTTCAATGCCTTTAACCTCTAATTCAACACGCTTATCTTCGGTGATACCAGGCAAATCCTTTAAAGATGTACCATCTAGTTTTCTGTTAGCCTTGCCTTTGTAAATAGACCATTCTTTAGGATAATTTGTGACATCCTGTGGCCTTACAAAACTTTCAAAAACGTCTCTTGTATCGGCAATGGGGATACGCACAAAATCTCGCTTTTCACCATTAAATTCTTTTTCAAAAAATACAACTTTCATATTATTCCTCTCACTTTATTAAAAAAGAGAGCAAGTCTCCCTGCTCCCTTTAATTTGATTATCCTATTCAGGAAAAGTACAGATAATTTCTTTATCTGAAATATCTCCTGCTATCGCACAGACGTTATCTGTCACTGCTGCTGAAACATCCAAAGTACCATCCGCACTTCCAGTTGGTGTTAATGGGTCTCCATCAGCACCTGCTGTTAATGCGATTGTTAGTGTGGCTGCACCCTTAATTTGAATCCAACCATACTCATCATCGCTCATTACAGCTTGCAAAACGCCCGCTCCAATCTCTACTGAATCTGAGAGATCAGAAGTTACCTTGTTGTTTTTGTAACCATCTAATGTGTAGTAGTAAGTAACTTCACCTGCTACTCCATCAACTCCTGCACTGCCTTCATCATACTGAACGTATTTATAAACTTTAGTGCCAGAGTTTGTTACAACAGCCGCTAATTGCCCTAAAGCAAATTCAGCAGTTGTGGTTACTCTCGTTAGGTCTGTACCTAGAACTGAAACATACATATATCAATCTCCTTTCTAAGTGTGCAAAATACCTTGAAGTGACCTGTTAGAGCAGGTTAAATTACCTGACCAGAACATAGGCACTACAAGTGCATCTTGGTTGACGGACATACGCTGTTCTCCTGGAACAAAGTCTCTACCTGCGGCTGTTTCCAACCTTAGATAGTTAGTGTTCAAGAAATACATCCTTGTAACTGCACAGGATGAATCATAAACAACGTCTGAGTTTAAGTATTTCACAGAGGTGAAACCTAAATTAGCCATGCTTGAATCGGCTACTCGCTGAATAGTTTGTAGCGTTGCCAAGAATGTTTTATAGCCAGTTGAACCTGAGACAATTAAGTCTGGTGCATCTGTACCTCTGACCAACTGAATATAAATATTATTCATATCCGATTGGATGTTGGTTGTGGAAAACGCATTTGAAGTTAGCGTTGTTTGCACATTCTGCCAGAACGAGTAAGTAGAACTATTAATTCCCCCTACAGTTCCTGTTCCTGCATCTGCAACCAATAGCTGTAAGCCACCGATTTCTTTAGAACTTGTTCCAGTTCCATCAGAAAATACAGAAGTGCTTAATGTGTTTTCCATTGTTTTTTCTAGCACGCCAATTCTGGATTCTAGCAAATTGATAAGTGCCTCAGTTCCTGAGTTCTTTATTTGCTCTAGGCCAGAAATTGTTACTGTGCCTGCCAATTATGTTCAACTGAAGTCGTTAATTTCAGTCCGCTTATTAAGCTGCTATATGTTTCCATATAGATCAGACTATATCATCATCTCATTACTGAGAGCCATGCACTTCCGCCCACTTGGGCGTACTCGATTACTCGATAGTCGTTGCACTTTCCTCTTTCAAGGCTTAGATCAGGATTACCATATCTTACGACTTAGGCTTCCCCTGAGTTCACATGGTTACAACTGCTCATCACTAAGCAGCGGCTCGCATATTTTCAAGCTGTTTGTATTCAAATTCAGCTGCCGACAAAACGTCGCTAGGTGAGGTGTCTAGGGTCTCATACCCATTATAAAATGCCACTGTACCATTGGCGGCATATTCCAGTTCCCTGACGATTGAACGCCCTGTCACTGTAGTCATATTACCTCGTTCACGCATCCTTGCGAGTAGCGGATTGTGATTCGTTACATTGTCCGCTAATTGCTTAGAACGATTGCGTAAAGTAGTGGTAATAATCTCTGACAAATTAGGTGTTGCCATTGATTATGCTCCTTTAGTTATTTTTTTAAAGTTAAGTTAATTGTTTTAAAGTTAAGTCAATAGTTTCACGAATACTTAAATTACTGGGAACGCCTTCTGTTGCAGGTGTAGCACTGCCTTTAACCTGAGATCGCTGAACTTTCTTGGCGTTTTTAACAGCGTCAGTTGTAACAACTTTCTTCTGTTTTGCCTTGACTTGTTCTTCAATCATTTCTGCTCGTAGCTTTGGATCAGAATAGATAGCCATTTCATAAGCCTGGTCTAAACCTTGTGCTTTTCCAGAGTTAATAAAAACGCCCATTGTATCCCTTACAGATTCAAAATGCGGATGTTTTAAATTACCCTGTTCATCCTTTGCTTGAGCAAACTGGTCAATCATTGACTGTGTGCTTGCAACTTGTTGGTTCTGTTGCTGTGTTTGCTGTACTTTAAATAAACCTTCCAACTGAGCAACCTGCTGTTGTAAAGTTTTAACTTGAGGGTCGGTAAATTCATCTTCGGTTGTGTCATTTGTGACTTCCGTTAATTTTGCACCATAATTATCTGCAAGCCATTTTATAGCTTGATTGGGATTTTCCCTCAAATATTTGTGTGCCGCTAACAACTGTCTTGTTGCTGCGACTTCATCCATGCCTGCCCTCTGAAAATCATCTCTAAAAGGGCCGTAAATTTCATCTAACGCCTCATTGCGTTTTTTAAACTTTGCCAGAGCCTGTGTCTTTTTGGTGTAATCACCTTCCATCGCCTTATAGCGATCCATCACTCTGTTTTGAACTTCTGGTGTCCAGGAATTAAAATCATCTTGAAAATCTTTAGGCCAGTGCTTCGGTGCTGTTATGGCTTCTAATTCTTTTACTTCTTCTTCCTGTTGTACTTCTTCTTGCTCTTCACCACCTTCTGGCGGTACATCGGATTCTTGAGACTCTTCGCTACTGGGTTCTTCGGTTTCATTGCTTTCTTCCTTAACCTCTGGTTCTTCTTTAACTTCTGGTTCAGCTACATCTTGACCATTTAACGCTGCTGTTAAACTGGCTCTTAATGATTGTTTATGCTCCTCTGCTGACTCAACTTTAGGCTGAGTGCTATCAATTTGCTCTTGATTCATCTTTAATTTGTCCTCCATTAGTACCCAGTTCAACCAGGTTGTTGCGTTTTAAAAATTCCCTATGCTGCCTTCTGCCAGTAATCCACTTTCTATCCACAATGTTTTGATATGGCTCAAGATCACGCATAAGCTGTAACCTTTTTTCTGTAGCACTTGTTTTTTCAACAAGTTTTCCTTCTCGCATAACGTAAGTTATTTTCATTAGAATCCGTATCCTCTGTAACCGCCTGCTTTTTGCACTTTGGTTTTGGCTGTTCTTAAATTAGTTTGCCTTTGCCTTTGAAGTTCCGCTTGTTTCTTATCTTTATCTCTTTCATCAGATTCTAAGGCTATTTGCTTGGCTGTTTTTTTAGGTGGCGTTAGAGAATTTAAAGCGTTTGTAATAACTTCTTTTAAAGGCATTGATTTTGGTTTGGCCTCTGGTTCTGGTCTTTTTGCTGTTACTGTACCGCCTCTTAAAGCTGTAACAGTACCACCACGCTTGGCAGTAACAGACCCCTCATCTTTTGGTGTAATAGGGCCTTTGGCAAACATATCATCTAATCTGTTTTGCAATTCTAATTGTGTTTGAATATCTGCCTCTTTGCTTCCAAAACTATCAGGCTGCAATTCTGTAAATTCTTCTGGAGATGACTTGCCTTGCAATGCTTCTGCTAAATTCTTCTTAAACACCTCATCGGCATTAAACGATCCTGTCATGCCTGCAAAAAGGTTTGGGAAACCTTGCCCTTTGTATTTGTTTTCACCGAATGGGATAGTGCCAGGCTCACCAAAAGCTGTACCTTTTAATTCTGGAGCAAAAACATACCAATCATTGCCATTCCATCTGGCTTTGGGTTTTAACCCTGCTGCAACTAAAGCATCAAATTCCCTCTGGTGCTGCGTGTTCCACCCTTTAGGAGCATTGTCGGAAACAGTCTTACCGCCTAACAATCCATCAATCATCTGTAATTCTGATAAATCATCAAACCCAAGAACATCACCTTCATTAACATCCATACCGCCAAAAAAGGATTGCTCACTGCTATCCCTTATAGGTTCAAAAGTAGCCATAGCTTCTTCAACGGCATCAGACGATTCTTCCTCAGTTTCTGTATCACCGCCAAGCAGACCTCTCGTGCTTAACAGGTCAACAAGTGTATTCTGAGCATATCCCCTGGGAGTGAAAAGATTGTTTTGCCCAGAATATTGATAATAGGGAGAAGGAAGAATCGTTGACGCATTGGTTGAATCCATTTGCGGAACATTGGGAAAATAATTTTTAATGCCGTTTGCCATTAGCCTGCCACCAGTTTTGCTTTTTCAATTTCAAGTTTTTCCTGTTTTAAGCGTTCATCAGCATCCGCTTTCTGCTTATCTAACTGTAATCGTGCAACCTTAACCTGTGCGTCTGCACTGGCCTGTTCTGTTTGAGCCTGTACCTTTGCAGATTCTACCTCTACCAGTTTATCAGTTGGTGATGGGCCTGCAGGTTGCGGTGCTTCTATTGCTTCCAGAGATTCTTCTAAATCTCTTGCACCTGGAAAGGCTCTGGCTGCAAACAACAGCATCTGTTTACCCTGTTCAAAGCCGATTGATCCTGATTGCACCAATGGCCCTAATGCCTGCATGAATTGCACAGTTGCCGTTAAAAACTCGGTTCTCTGTTTCTGGTCAACAGCCGCATCAATAGCACCTGATTCATCAGTGTCTATCCGCACTCTGAAACATCGCAATCGGTCATCCCTGATAATAGCCACCATCTCTGGTGTTACTGATAAACCTGTTACCTTCTGCAAGACTTCTGGCTCTAAATTCTCAACAAGCAACTCGCCTTTCATTTCCATAATCTGGTCAATAAAGCGTTCTATTTCCCTCTGCCTGTTGACCAAACGCATAGCACCAAACTGCCCTTTGATACGCTGTGCGGTAGCCGTTTCCCTAGAAGCTGACTGACCTCGCATAATATCGCTGATACCAACAATTTCATATATTGTCTGAATAATGTTCTGCCTTGCCTGATAAAGCACAGTTAAGGCTTTGATAATATTGTCAAGCGGTGCTTCCTGCATTACATTTGCAAGTCCACCACCTGCCTGTAACATCGCCATATTATCCACTGGCACAAACTGGTTATCGGCAGCATCAGCGAGACGAACTAATTCCTGGAAACTTGCATCATAAACGCCTCGCCTTTTCAATGCCTCTGTCAAAACACCAATTCTGGCTGTAATCATATCCAGTTCATTGACCTGATCTTCATAGACAAAAAACTCTGGTACAGGGATAGTGGTGGAAGTTGTTGAAACCGAATAAAGCGGTTCTGGACAAGGCCAGAAGTTTAACAAATTATAAGGGTCATCGTTTTCTTCTAAAATCCTGTCATGGCTTGCCGCTATAAATATCTGCTTGCTTGTACTCTTATCCCAAATCTCATAAATTTCGGCTCTATCGACATCCCTGTTTTTATCGTTGGTTTGATAATCAGGACTATATGTCAAGGGAATCTTTTCACCTTCACTTCCATAAAAGTCAATCAACTGCCTGCGTGTCATTAAATGCCTGAAAGCAATCCATGAAACATCATTCCATGTTCTATTCGGCTCAATGACAAAATCCGACCAATGCACATACTCACAGTATATTGACTGCTCTCCTACAAATTCCTCATTCTCACCCTTGACATACAATCCTTGCGTATCCGACAAGACCTGATTTGTTTCAAATTCTTCACCTTCGGATGTTACATAGCGAAATGTGTTGTCACCCAATGGAATTGCCTCAACGGCTACACGCTTCGGCTCACCTTCGATAATAACTGGCTCGTAACGCATACGCACCACGCCTCTACCGACAATGAGCATATCTTCAATGGCTTTTCTGGCTGTGGCATCAAAGTTATACATATCCATCTGATACTGCAAACCACGCTCAATAACCCTTGCCACTTGCCTGCCTACAGGGTCTTGGTCATTAAACCTGCGTGTAACTTTGGGTTTGGGCGTTTTAAAGTATAAAGCTGACTTTAAGGTATCGACATTGGAATAAAAGATGTTCATGGTGTGGAAAGGCCTATCCTGCCTTTTAAGGCCATCATCCCTGTAGCGGTCTACAAGATGCGTTGCCCTGTCACGCCATGTCTCTTCAAATTCCCTAGCCTCT
>VTLG01007100.1_pt1 | contig 23375 bp, 21 predicted proteins | sample 4694571 | NCBI WGS metagenome assembly VTLG01 (sample SAMN12604809, study PRJNA352737) | marine metagenome | biome: ENVO:00000447; feature: ENVO:00000209|ENVO:00000569|ENVO:01000036; material: ENVO:00002151; isolation source: viral sequences binned using virsorter ...
TAATCGTCAAGTAGTTCATTAGACATACCAGTAGCATCAGTAGTAGCAGAAAAATCAATACCGTGTCCACTTGTACCTATTACTAGGTCTCCATCTGATATTGTTACGTCACCAGTACTATCTATCCTCATGCGTTCATTGTTAGTTCCAGAGGAGTTTGTGTTAAAGATGATAGCAGTGCTAGCATCTTCTGTTCTAAGTCTTAATGAACCATCTGCAAGAATTTGAGCTGGATTAGAAGTCGTTGTATTTCTAAAAAATATTGTTCTAGTAGTATCTGCAGTGCCATCTAATCTAAGCCCAATGCCGTCTGTTTGTATAGCTAATTTAACAGAAGAGGGAGGTGCAGAGTCACCTATTCCAACACTATTGTTTCCTGCATCTACAAAAAACATATTGGCATCACCATCACTCTCAATACGAAAGTCTGTATTTGCACTATCATCATTAATTACCATTTCTGTAGAATTAACTTCAAGCCTATGTTTTGCAGCTGTCACATCATAAAGAAAAAACTGGTCTACGTTATTAACTCCAACAGAATATTGTTGAGCATCATTTTTATATTTTGTTTGTGCTGTGCCATTAGTTGCCGTTGTTTCTATTCTGTGTTCCATAGTTGAATCTGCATTTTGAAAATGAGCAAATGAGTCAGGAGCATTAGTACCTAATCCAACCCTATTGTTACCTGCATCAACAAATAACATATTGGCATTGCCATCACTCTCAACACGAAAGTTATAATCATTACTAGCTTCATTAAATACTGCTTCTGATGTTCCGAATACTGCACGTTCTGTATTACTAGTGGCAAATTGAATACTGTTTGCTTCTCTATGCCAAACTAAAGCATTTTCATTACTATCAATACCTATACGAAATCCATCACTTGACGTTGTTCCAGTGGTACTATTAGTGAACAAATGATAATTTTCTCCACTTGTGCTTTCGTGTTGATGTAATCTGTAAGCAGGACTGTCTGTTCCAATTCCTACAAATCCATCTGACTTTATACGCATAGCTCTTGTACTAGAGCCACCAGAAGGAGTAGTATAAAAATCTAAATGACCATCATCTTTATTAGTAGTATCATCACCTGCTGCAACTACTATTCTCGCAACTTGAGTACCATTCCAATATCCTTGAAACTCTGTTAAGTGTTGACCTGCTGATGACCTATTACTATCTCCTTTAAAAAATGCAGCAGTTGCATCATTGGGAGCTATTTTAATTTCAGGACTTGAACCAGAGATTATTGTTACGTCATCACCAAACACAGACTTTTTTACTACAGATAAGCCACCATCAGTTTGTAAAGAACCATCTGTTGTGCTTGTAGCATCTGTGGTATCATCTGTTTTAATAATGCCACTAAAAGTAGCTGTAGTGCCTGCTAAAGCTCCAGTCATAGTATCGCCATCTATGTTTACATAACGACTATCTGAATCTGTTCTATTGTAGAAGTTAGCTACTGCAAATGTATCATATACAATTATCTCAACTATGTCATCAGCAACTGCACCTGATGCTAATACTACTGATGTACCTGATGTAGCTGTGTAATCTGTTCCTGTTTTAAGAAGTACACCATTTAAATATACATCAACAAAATTACTGTCTGTGTAATTTAATGTAAGGTTCTGTGTATCTGTTCCACTAAAGGTTGTTTGACTTGCCGTAGCAGTATACATATACCTTTGTCTAACACCTATCGTAGTAGATTTTCCTATATATGGCATATTTTATTCCTCTAATTTAGCTATTCTTGCTTCAAGTTCTTGTATTGTTTTTACTAGTAATGGTACAAGTTTAGATTGGTCTATTGATTGGTAAACATTTTCTGTTTTTGTTTTTGTCCAAGTTTGACCCTCTCCTTTATCAGCTTTTGATTCTGGAGCATCTTCTTCCACAATATTACCATCTTTATTTTTAATAGTTCCTAAATCTACTGTTTCATCTTTAGTTCCAGTTATCGCTTCTGGTACTATGCTTGAAACTTCATGTGCTAAAAACCCATCTACTGTTGTGTCTTTATCTGCCTTAAAATTAAATCTACTTGGCTTAAGTTGTTTTAATCTTGATGTAGCATCCCAATCTGTAACTACATTTTCTTTTAATCTATAATCTGAAGAGGTATTAAAGGCTGTTGAACTTCCATTTGTAGAAACACTGCCAACATTTCCATTACTATTATAAATGTACCAATGAAGAGAGTTACTAGAAGTTGCCCTTGAGCTTCTCATAGTTCCTGCAGAGTCAAAATAAAAACCACTACTGTTTCCAGAAGTAATATTTCCTGCAACAAAAGAACCCCAATAAGAGTTCCTTGCGTTATCCATACAATGAACCTTTGTAGGAGCAGATCCCGGACCAGTTCCATTAGGTTTAACATAAAACTCTAAATCTGTTCCTGCGACACTTCCACTATGATCTTGAGAACATCTTGCCACAATTTTTGCTTCAGCACTAGCTAAACTATTACTTGCTTCAGCATTACTATTAAAAGCATAACTACCTAGTTCTTCATCATCTGAAGGATTACCACTATCTGCTAGTCTTGTTAGATTAACACCATGATTATCTTCGTCTGCTGTTATTGTTAAACCTACTGGTGGAGATATTGAAGTTCCTATAGATACGTCACCTGCCGATCCTATTCTCATGCGTTCTGTAGCACCTGTATTATTAGCATTCGTAGTCATAAATCTAATGTAAGAATTAGCAGCAGTTCCATTTCCATCAAACATAGTTATAGATGTGTGCGCTCTTCCAGTATTTACAAAAGTTCCAGTGTTAGGGTTTCTTTGTGTGTTAAACTGCAAGTTAGAACCATCAAAATCTATAAACCCTGCATTGGTAGTTCCACCAATTTGAATTTCACCACTTGACCCTATCCTCATGCGTTCTGTATTAGCAGTTTCAAACGCCATAGGAACTGATGCGTTGTTTCGGATTTTGTTAATTGTTCCATCATTTTCAAGGAAAAAAGTATTAGCTGCTCCAGAATCAATTATAGCAACTCCTTTAGAATCTGCTGTTTGCTGAACAACTAAAGTACCATTTGCTGAATATGCAGTATTATTAATAAGAACATGACCAGAGCTATCTATCCTTATACGTTCGTTTGATGATGCTGCTTCTGAAGAAGCTGTATAAAATGCTAATGCACTTGCATTTGTTGTTGATCCATGACCACTTTCAGAGAAACAAGCAATACGACCACTTTCTAAATTAGCATCACTTCCACTGCTTTCTCCACTAGTCGTAAATCTAATTGAACCTATATTTTCATTTGCACCAATGACACTATCAATATTGTCAAAAAGCAAAACTGGTTCTACATTTGGAGAATTACTTGATGACCTACTTAATGTCATGGTGGATGCTGTAACAGTAGAATTAAACGTAGCTGCTCCTGCATTTTCCATATCAAGATCAAGAGCAGTAATAGTTGAACCACCATCATTACCTTTAAACAGTAGGTGTTTATCTTGCCCTAATGCATTTACTCCAAAATCTCCACTATGATTTGCAAGTTCTCCAATATTATCAGTGTCATCTTGAAAGACAAGATTACCACCATCAGCATTAACAACTAAATCTCCTGCTACATCAATAGTCAAATCACCACTAGATAAATCAATCTCTGTGCCATCAATGGTTATATTGTCTACACCAATTCCTCCATTAGCTGTAACAGCGTTACTAACATTTAAAGTACCAGATACAACAGCGTTGCCATCTGCAAGTCCACCGTCTACTTTATTTCCTATGTAAGCCATTAAGTAATCTCCATATAACTCATAATTACAGATACTTTGTCTGCCACTGAACAGTCTACTTTTATAATATCACCAGCATTTAAATTAATTTTATTACCTGACATTATTTCTAATGAACTACCTACTGGAATAGGTGCATCTTTAATAATGTGGGCTGTAGTATTTTGTGTTTGTGAAGTTTGTGTTGTTGTACTTACAAGTGTAACACTTGCTGAAACTTGTGATGTATGTACGTTTGCAAGTGTCAATCCTAAAATAACAACTGTGCTACCTGACTGCACAGTATATAATGTTTCAGGAGTACCTGAACTTGCAGGTGCAACATCCCTTGTTATTACTTTAAATGTATTTGCCATTTATATCTCCATTATATCATAATAATTAGCCTAGTGCAATAGCTAAAGCTGTCGCATCATCAACTGTTGCTACTGTGCCTGTAGCACTTGGTAAAGTTAAAGTAGTATCTCCTGTTGAAGAAGGACCAACTAGTGTTACTTTATTAGTTCCATTGTCAGAATCTTCAAAGAACTCTATAAACCCTGCCCCTGTACTACCATTTTTAACAGACACTCCTGCATCAAATACAGGTTTACCACTAACAGTTAAACCTGTAAGTGTTCCTAATGATGTAACATTAGTTTGAGCAGCTGTTTGTAATGTACCTGCAAGTTGTGTAGCTGTTAATTTACCGGTACTCGGATTGTAAGTTAAATTACCATCCATTTCTAGACCAACATTACCTGTGCTAGAAGTAGCATTTTCTACAAAAGTAATTAAATTGTCTTCATCTGTGCTTTCATTATCAGTAACTAAAACATGTGCAGAGTTAGTAGCATTAGTAACAGTAGTTCCTGCAATAACAGTTGACAAAGCTGTACCATCCACAGTAATTGCATCTGCTTCTAATGTGCCATCAATATCTGCATCTCCAGATATATCTAAACTAGTAGCTTCTATTTCACCACTAGCCTTAAATATAACATTATCACCACCACTAACTTCAAAAATAATTTGATTGTCAGTACCAAACTTTATAAGATTATCATCATCTCTACCAATAACAAGACTTGTATTCTTTATAGATTCAATACCAGTCTGTGCAGAAGCAATACTTGCACTTGATATTGCAAAGTCTAGTGTACCATCACTATCATCATAAGTAACATCTATACCACCTGACTCTGTATTACTTGATACCATAGCACCAACAGTATCTTGTATAAACTCATCAAGAGCAGTTCCATTTACTGTAATAGCATCAGCCTCTAGTGTTCCATCAATGTCAGCATTACCACTAATATCAAGACTTGTAGCATCAAGTTCTCCTGCTACTGTGACAACTCCACTAGATAATGTAATTAAATCAGTATCACTAGTGTGACCTATTGTTGCACCATCAATGTTTACACTATCGATAACAGCTTGTGTAATAGCACTATTTGTACCTAGTGTAGCACCATCAATACTTCCACCATCTATATTAGCAGTATCTGCTACAAGAGCATCTGTTGTAACTGTACCATCAAAGAAAGCATCTTTAAATTCTACAGAGCTTGTACCAAGATCAATATCATTATCAGAAGAAGGTACAATAGCTCCATCTGTAAAAGTTACTTGATTTGATCCACCTGCTGATACTGTAATTACATTAGAACCACTAAATGTTATAGCTGTGTCTGTATCTCCATCACCACTAATACTATCTAGTTGAATATCTCCTGCATTAGTAAAATTAGAATCACTTAAATCAAATGTACCTGTTACGTCAAGATTACCATCTACAGTTACATTACCTGCAAAAGTAGCATTAGCTCCACTACCTGTAAGCATAGTAGTAGAACCAGATTTAATAATTAAATTACCTGATGAATTTGTAAATGCAGCATACTGTGTGCCATCATCTTTAAGAACAATATCTGCATCACCTGCATCTAATGTAATATCAGCTACAGCATCAACAGTAAGATTATTAGCAGAGATAGTCATGTCTGTACCATCTCCCTCAATCTTTTCACTATCTCCACCAAATACAATACCTACATTATTAGGCACATGTATGTCAGATGTAGCCGTAAGATTAATCTTAGCTCCTGATGTAATTGTTAGGTCAGTATTGTCACCTTCTATCTTTTCTCCAGTGCCAAAAGTTATTCCAACATTTGCAGGTACGACTACATCAGCTACAGCAGTAAGATTAATATTATTACCACTAATAGTTAAGTCAGTACCATCACCTTCTATCTTCTCTGCATCATCACCAAAAGTTAAACCTACATTAGCAGGAATATTAATATCAGTAGTAGCAGTTAAATTAATGTCATTGCCAGAAGCAAAAGTAAGGTCTGTTCCATCAGAAGATATGTGTTCTCCACCTTCATCAAACAAGTATAATTTTTTAGTGCTATCAATTACAACATCATCAGAAAATTTAAAGTGATCTTCATCTTCCATCCATATAAGAACACCATCATTAGTCTCACCATCAAATGTAACAGTAATATCTGTACCTGCAGTTCCATCCCCTAAAGTTAAACTAGTGCCTAGTAACTTAGCTATTGGACCTCCCTCTGCAGCAGTTCCATCATGTGTGTGACCTGTAGAAGCTGCAAAAGCATTTAAAACAGCATTAAACTCAGCGTTAATAGGTGCTGATTTAACAATCTCATCTGCTTGAATATCAGCTGTATTTGTTCTTGTGTAACCTGTTCCCATTACCTCACATCTCCTAATCCATAAGTTATTGTGAATCCCTGTATACTGTGTGCTGCATTAGTATCCTCTGCAACAAAACGAAAGGATATTGATTTACCTGAACCTGTAAATGTAGAAGTTTCTACAGGAGCAGGATTACCATCATAAATTTGTGTAGTATCAAAAAGAGCTGAACCATAAACAGCTGCAGGACTTGTATTTTCTATTAGTAAGTTTGACGGTGTTGCAACATCTGTATCATCAAAGTCATAAACTACACCTAAAGATAAAGAGTTTGTACCTTCAGATCTTAAATACGTAGACACATCATAAAATGTTTTTCTCATTCTTGGGTTGCCAAAGTATAAATAAGGTGTTTGATAAATACTTAATATGTTAGAACCTGCAAAAGATGTCCCTGATTCTTGTGCATATACTTTACCATTAGCATCACCATGTATTACAGTTTCAGTTGTTCCTAAATATCCACTGTCTGCACATGTAACAGAAAAACCAAATAGAGTTGAAAACTCAAAATTAAATCCACCACCTTGAGGGTTTTCTCTTAATGCACCTAGGATACCTGTAGAACTTGTACCTGAAAACATATATCTAAACTGAGACTTTGATCTAATTAATAAAGCAGTTAGTCCTGATAATGTTTCTGTAGCTATTGTATTTTGAATTGTCTTGTGTATCTTTTTTGACACAGTTTCAAGATTAACGTCACCAATCTTTGCAGTACCACCAATAGGTCTAATACCATCTGGAGCTAAAAAGATTAAGTCACCACCAATTTCTAATACACTATCTGTCGCTAGGCAACCTAAGTTATTTGTAACATTCTCTAAAACAAAGTCAGTTCTATTATTACCAACAAGTCTTTTAATATTATTAGTTCCAAATATGTAAAGAATATTACGAAAAACTTTTATTGCAACTATATCATAGCCTACATTAATATTACCTGCACCATTAGCAGGAGTAAAATCAGTTTCAGCAAGAGGCGCACTAAAAAATAGTTGATCTTTCTTTGCAGGATCACCTGCCAAAAACAAATGATTTTGATATACTTCTGATATAACAGGGTCAGTAGGTGCATTAGAATCTGTTATTTGTACGTAACCATTACTAGCATCATATAAAGCTGCAGGATTAATACCATCTGTTAATACTACCTTTGGTGTGCCAAAATTTAATTTAGTAAATCTAACTTTTGTAACACCAGTCATAGTTGGAGAGCCTGAAGTAGTAATAGCAGTCCAAGAAGACCCAGTCCAAAAGTGAAGATAGTTATTACCTGAAGATGGTTTTCTTGCAGCTAATATACCATTGTTTATTCCATCAGCTACACAAACACCTAAAACAGCACCAGTCCCTGTAACTGTTCCATAAGCATTTGAGAAACCACTTATTCTTCTATAACCACCTTGTAAGTCAGGTTCATAGTTTAAAAGTTTTGTAGCACTTCCCGGAGATTCTTCTCCTTGAGACAAAACATCACCTGACGTATTTAAGCCACCTCTGCAGATAGCTTTAAATGTTTGTATATTGTCTGCCATTTATGAACTTAAACTTAACATGTGTGAAGAAAATTTAGGTTTCTGTATCATTGTAGACTCTACGTACAGTTTGTCATCTAATAATAATCTACGCATTGCTTTCATACCCTGCATAAATTTTTGTTGATGTATCTGTGCGCTTTGTTCATTTGACCTAAATCTCATCATATAAACCATTGCACCATCTATAATAATATAATTAAATCTTTCAGGTATTATTGGAATATCATGTGTACTATCTGTTCCATCAGTAGCAACACCTGTAGTAGCATTAGTTCCTAAAGGATTTGGAAATTTGTAATAAACATACTCCACTACATAAGCTGCATTAGGAATAGGTGTAACTCCAAATTTTTCTTCTGCAGTTTGATACACAAGATTAGGAGCAGCTCTACCACCTGTACCTGAAGCATCTTCTATAGTTCTATAATTTCTAGTATAACTTTCAAAAGAAATAGTAGGTAGTGCTTTAGCTGTATTAGACTCTGAAGTTAGTGTCTTTAAATAAAAAGTATCCCAATCCACTGAAGACATGTCTGAAGGAAAATCATAAGTTCCTGTACCTGCCGTTAGTGTTTGGGATTGTGTTGTTTTTAAAAATGGAAACTCATGTCCATCTTGTAGTATTTCTCTTATCGAACTATTAATAGAATCTTTTGCTATAGCCTGAACATTTTTAGCTCCTGCAAAAGTATCTGTTGTAAGAGTAACTTCATTAAGTCTACGTAACAATTCATTTGTAAGAGTTAAGAATGTTGTTGCCATATTAAATCCTTATTTTAGATAAACTAAGAGGGCAAGTTGCCCTGCCCTCCTAATGTTATTTATTAAGCTAAATAGTCTCTAGTAACTTCATTAGCTCCATCTGCTGCAAAATGAACAGTGCTTTGATTACCAATAGCATCTATATCCATTAATATAGCAAATATACGAATCTGCCCTGTATTAGGAGCAGTTGATGTTGCTTGAAGCTCAAGATCAATCGTATCAGCAGCTGTAGTAACGATAACAGGATCACCTGCTGTAGCTGCAGGAGTTAAATAACCAACTCCTGAAGAAAGATTTGATGCGTCGTCATCAATATCTACTGCAGATACATAACCTGTTACTGCTGTACCACCAATAGCTGTGCCTGATGCTGTAAAACCAAGGTTTACAGTGTTACCATCAGCACCAGATTGGACTGATTCAATCATCTCTGCTCCTGCTGTTAATACCATAGTATTAGCAGGTACAGAAATAGCTTCAACAATATCGCCTGCACTAAGAGCATCTAGATCAGCATGTCCAAAATCTATGGTAGTTTGAACCATATAAGGTTTTCTACCCGGATTACCCATGCCTCTAGCGTCGACTTTAAATGTACTAATTGTAGCCATTTGTTAGTTCCTCCCTTAAGCTGCTAAGTTATATTTAGCAGTCACGATAGCTTCAGGTCGAAGTATCTTTCTGCCATATAAGTGCATACCACGAACAATGTCTGCAAATGAGTCAGGATCACGATATGTTTCTGTTTTACTTAACTGCTCAGCAGTAGCTATGGCAGAACCATGACCTGCAACAATTACACCAAAGTCTGTGTTTTGTGCTGTAGACACTTTTCTGTCTGCACCACCAGAACCACTATCAACTTCAGGTAAATTGCTAGATACATAAACTCTAAAACCTTGTAGGTTATTAAGAACTAGACCATTCTTTACAGATGCGTCTGCATAGTCAGCACTCATTAATTTAGAGTTTTCATCAGATAGTTGCTCCATAAAAATTGGATCAATTACGAGCCATCTATCTTGAGTATCTACTTGCTGTTGATTTAACAATCTGCCCATTCTATTGATAATCTGCATCGGGGTAACACTATCTGTTGAAACAGAGGTTAGACCCGGTAGTTGATTTTCAATAGGAATAGAATTGTCTCCACCACCTGAAATAAAAGATCCTCTGTTTAACTTCATTGAAGATAAGAGTTCATCTGATCCTGCAGTTGTAACAGATTTACTTCCATTTACAGTTGTATTAACAGCATCTCCTTTAGAATGTAAAGAAGTTTGCTTATAGCCTGATAAGTATGCAAGAACTTCTTGGTCATACTGATCTGCTAACCTATAAGCAGCTCTGTCAGTTGCAAGTTGCATAAAATTTACATGACTGTGGGCTTCTTCAATGTCATCCATTTTAAAAGCATAGTAGTTTGCTTTATCAACGACAAGTTGAAAGTCCTCATCATCTAAATCTTGTGCAGTTACTTGTGTGCCTCTGGCATAAGATTTAACTGAAATTTCTGGTTCTTTGATAATCCTGACTGTATCACCTTGATTAGCAATCTCTCCAAAATAATCAGAGTTTGTTATATCTCCTACAACAGTTGACTTACGAAATGCAAGCTGTACCTGTTTGGAGTAAATTACAGGTGAAAAATTACCATTAGGTAAATTTCCATAACCTGTTGCTGTTTGAAAAGCCATAATAAAATCCTCCTATTGCTTGGCTTATTTAAAAGCTAAACACCTTAGAAGAGGCTATACGTTCTAGAGTGCATTTAATAGTAAGATAGCAAGTCTTAAAATCAATGGGTCTATAATTATATAGGTAGTCTTTTATTAGTTTAGTCTTCGTATTACTTACACACAAAGGTAGTCTAAGTTAGAGGCTTTGTGTCTAAGGGTTAGTTATACTGATAAAATCTTATTTGTCAAGCTTTTATCTAGCATTTCCTGATAAATCATAGATTATTTTACCAGATCTATGAGCTTCAGTAATCTTGTCAGCGTGCTTTGCATATTCCATATCACTCATTTTGGCAATATCAGATTCTTTTATTTTATCTGACATTTCTGTAGGATCTACTTTTGTCTTAGATCCTCTGTCTACCAACGAGGCAGCAGCTTTTCTTTTATTTTTCGTATCCGATCTTGTAAGTCCATTATCAACTTTATACAGATCAATAACACGTATAACCGAAGCAGCATCATCCGTATTCTCGTACAGAGCGTTCTGAACCCACTTAGGCTGTTCTTCAACCCAATTATGAAATTCATCGGAATCACGCAGTTTATCAAAGTCTGAATGTGCTTCCCTAATTTCATTTTCTGCACGACTCCTTGTTGCTTCTTCTTTTGCTTTGTTAAGTTCTTCAATTTGTAAGTTAGCTTTATCAAACATTTGTTTAGCTTTTTTATCAGCTATTGTTTCAACTATACCTGCTACATCTGGATATTTCTCTGCCCATGCAGCTATGTCATCATCTGATTTAGGTGGTACAAGTTTTTCTGTTTGACCTAACTTATCTTCTAGCTCCTTAATTTTGGCATTGTATTCTTTTTCTTTAGCAGCTAGATGTCTTCTTACATCTCCATAGCGAGTCTTAAAAGATTTTTCTTCATCGCTAAGTTCAACTTCTGGTTTAGCCTCTTCTACTTTCTCTTCAGTTTTTTCTTCAGTAGTTTGACCTTGTTGTTCCATCAGTTGTTTTAATTCTTCTTCTTCTTTTTTGATCTTATCTTTATATTTAGATCTACTTCTGCTCATATATCCTGCAGTTTTTTGTGCTTCTACATTTTCTAATTCTGGCATTTTACTTCCTTTCTTGGGGTCAACATTGTTGAGTAGCCAATTTATTTACTGCCTAGGCCCTTTCCTCTAGGCTTCTTAGGGTTACGCTTTGGTTTATTTAATAATCCTCCTTTATTTCCTCCAAACTTTCCTGAAGCAAGATTTCCATCTCCACCACCATAGGCTTTAGAAAGATCTGCTTGTGTCTTATCTTTTTGTTTACCTTTTACACCTTTTGCTGATTCTTTAATTGCCTTTTCGGTCTTAGTTTCTTTTTCAGTTGTTTGACTAAATTTTTCATAATTAGGTTCACGATCAAATCCAACATTAGATTTTCTTTTTGAAGGATCAGATAAAAAACCTTTTTCTTCTTTTTTAGTAGGGGTAGGACCTTTAGGTGTAGTAGGACTACCTTTATAATTAGCATAGCTAGGATTACTTTTTGTTACATTCTCAATGTGACCTGCCATCATCTTTTCACTAGTTAAAAAGTTAACCACACCTTTTTGTACATTATTAAGTTTACCATAAGCTGCTTGTATTTTTGCATCTATTCCACTAGTATCTAAACCTTTTGCTTCCATAAGTTTCTGAGCAGTAATAGCGTTAGCAATACCACCAGTTTCAAAGAATCCACCTATGATACCTAAGTTACCACCACCAATAGGTGCAAGAAGAGTATCTACCTCTTGATTCCATCTATCTAAGTCCCAACCATTAAAGTTGTATTGTGCTGGGTCTGCTCCCCAACCCGGAGGTGCATCTTTTCTTTCTCTATCATCAGACTGTTGTGTTGTTGCTTGAGTAGTAGATGGTTTAATAGTAGACCAAGGTGGTTGTGTGTATTGAGCATCTTCTGGAGGAGTTACAATACCATTAACAAATGTTACAACCTTAGACTCACCTGTTTCTCCATGATAATAAGTTACACTTTTTGTTATATCATTCTGACTTGAACTACCTGTTTGATATATGGGACTTACTGGAGTAAAACCTAATACAGCATAATCAGCAGGATTAAAAGCAGGATTAGCACCTTCTACTAATTTTTGATCTGCTAACACACCTTCATTAGCATAGATAGGTCCACCTTGTGCTTTCTTCTTCTTTTTCTTTTCTGCTTCACCTAGAGCAATCATTGTAACAGATACAGGCTCACCACCTATTCTACCTGTTTCTTCCATTTGTCTAAGACCTGATTTAGCTTCCATTCTAAGATCTTCAAAAAACTTTACACCGTAATACTGAACAACATCTGCAGGAACAACATACTCACCATCACTTAATTGTGCAGGAATATCATCACGAACTTCTTTAGCAAGAGATCCCGGAGGAATATCATTACCACTTACAGGATCTTTTTTAAGTCCATCATCTTTCATTCCACCTTCTTCGAATAGACTCATTTGTTGTTCCATTTAATATCTCCTAAAAATTGTATTTCTTATCTATAGTAATTGATTGACCCGGACCTTCTATAATTTGTGGTATTTTATCTGTTCCTATGGTAAACTCAGGTGCAACTCTGCTAGCATCTATATCAGACATTGTTAAAGGTTCATTAAAAGTATAATTTTCAAGCATTAATATTTTGTGTAAAAGTTTTTTTTCGTCTGAATTATAATTATTTATTGTTTTATATGTATACGGACTGTTTGCAAAAGGGTCATTTTTTATATTTTTAGCTGTTATTTTTTCAGCAGAAGTAACTGCATACATATCTGCTTTTTTTACTAATGCTTTATTTATATATTTAGATTGAAGTTCTTGAATTTGTGGAACAATAGTTTCTAATCCCATTTGCTTTAATCCATCTATAAAAGGATCTGAAGCATCTTTTGATAAATCACCAGTAAGTCCTGCAAAGAAAACTTTATGAAAATCTTGAAATACTATAGCTTGAGCTAGTTTTTTTGATAAATCATCCCCTTTTAAACCTTTTTCTATAGTGTCTCCACTAAAAGTATTTGCTTCCATATCTTTTAATAAAGAAGAATTTTTAATATTTTTTTGTAGTTTTTGTAAAAAACTTTCTGTTTCATTTATATTTTTTTCTAAATCTGACATCTTTGACGGATCTATACCACCTTTAGAAGTAAGATCGTTAAATTTTATTTCAGCTTTTTGACTTGTCATTAACAAATCAAATATTGTTATTCTTGCTTGAGCAACACTTGGTTTAGATGCAGAAAAAGATACTGCTCCTTCACCAGTTCTCATAGCCCTATAAGCATCAACATAATCTCTAAATGGTGGAATTTCTTTTCTTTTATCAAAAGGTAAATTTAGTCTAGCTTGAACCAACCTAGATTCAGTTTCCATTAAATCATTAAAATAAGTAAAATGATTTTTAATCTTAAGAATAACATTACCCTTTCTAAGATCATTAAAATATTCTACAGGATTTTTCATCAACTTAGATTCTTTTTCAAACATTTTAGGTGTCATAAAATCATCTGCTTTTGCACCAACTTTTTCCATTAAATCATACTGTAATTTTTTTGCTAATAATTCAGCTGCTTTAGGACTTAACTTTATTGGAGCAGGAGCATTACTAGTTGCTAATGTAGGGTATTCAGTAGGGCTTAATTTAGCAAGATCTGATACAATATCATATTCGCCATTTCTATAGAATTGTATATAGTAGTCAGGTAAAGGTTTATGAAAAGGCACACTACCAATAGTAAATCCTTGTTGATTTAGTGTATTAAATGTATTAATTTTATTAACTATTTTTTCAACATTTTCTGCTCTAATAATATTAAACTCGTTTCTAACATCACTATGTCTACCAAAAGATAAAAAATTATTTTTTGATTGTATTACATGTTGTATTTCATGAAATAGAGTGCTTATAATTGATTCTTGAGTAGCAGGTGTAATATAGTTAGACAACTTATTACCGTTTGTAATAATATCAAGATCTTCTTTATTACTTACAAGATTTTTAATATTTAACTCTATCATTCCCCTAGGATCTGTAACAACTTCACCATAGCTATTTGTGCTATTTTCAGGAACATAATGACCATTTATACCCATTTCTTTTTTGTCTTTAGTAAATTTAATAGGTAAACTTTTTAACTCTGGAAATAATATAAATAAATCTTCATGTTTAATTAAATCCTGTAATTGAACAACTGGATCTCCTGATTTTGGATTTAATGCATGAAGATACATTTTATGTAACATTGTATTATAAGGTTCAAGATTTTTAAATTCGCCTGCATCATTTATTGGATAATTAAACTTTATCCCACTATCATCTATCTCAGTAAACAATACATTATTTTTTCCGGGCATCCAACCAGTTTCAATCCAATTTTCATTTAATAACATGGTAACTAATATTTGATCTTCTTCTTGTAATAACTTTATATCATTAAATATATCACCTTTAGCATCTAAAGCTTTTGGGTAAATAAAGTCTTTATAAATATTTTTAACATTTCTCTTTGCTTTTCTATAGGAAAATTTACTACCCCAACCAAATCTTCTTTTAATTTTAGATAAGTCAGGATCTTTTAATATTAAACCAGAACTTGTTTTAGTTTTTTCACCTTGAACAGGTACAAATATTTGATTTATATTTTCTATTAAATTTTTTTGTTTAAAACCAGTGTTAACATTTTTATTAATTCCTGATGAAATAGGAATAAGATTTCCATCACTAGGTGGAAAGTTATTGTCTAAAAATTCTTTTATACCTTTTCCTGAATTGTAAATTCCTACACCAATATCGTTTGCTACTTTACCAGTTACATTAACACCAGTTTTTAAAACTTGACTTGCAGGTATTGCTTCAGAAACAACTAAGGCATTATATAAAGCTAAAGATCTTAAATGAGTTATTTCCTCGTCTGTTGCATTTGCAAGATCAATTTTTTCTCTTTTAGCATAATCTTTTATAGTCTCTGTAAATAGTTGTTTAGCAGATGTACTAAAATGATCTATGTAGTTAACTGCCCCTTCTGCAAAATAATTTATGTAACCTTGTTCTGTAGCTTGTTTAAACTCATCTAATGCACCACTAGCTGCTACTTTAATAAAACCTTGAGGATCATTTCTTATGGTATTCTTCATTTTTTCAATAGCATCATCATAGTTAGGATCTAAATCCATGTTTGCTATCTTAGCTGCAAAAGGTTTAAATAAAGGAATAGAGTAGTGTTCTCCTAATTCTGCTATACCACTAACTAAACTAACAACATTATTAGCTGCTATTGATCCATAACTTTTACCTTTTTTAAGATACGATTCTTCAAAAGCATCTAGTTTTTGATCGTATGTAGGTCCTTTATCTTTAGCAAACTTTAATTCTGCAAACTCAGGACCGGGTGTTTTAATACGAGGATCTGGACTGACCATCTAATTCATCCTTTAAATATTTCATTCTACGTAAACAAGCAATAGATCCCTGTAACTTATATATCATAGGCATCTCAACTGTTTGCTCTAAAGTTTTATGTTGTTTAGCTATAGCATCATCTATATATTCTACAAATGAATCCCACAACTCTTTGTCACCAGTAAGTTTTCTTAACTTCATCATTATTGTATAGGTCCTTGATTACCTGTAAATCCGGGTTCTTGTGGAGTTGGTACTGAACCAGTTCCTATTGTACCACCACCAGTACCTTGTGTATCTTCTACTTGTCCACCCGGAGGAGCAGGGGGTTGACCTTGCTGAGGTGGTTGACCTTGTTGTGGAGGTGCAGGAGGTGGATTATCTGCTTGAAACTTTTTAAGTATTTCTGCTTGTACTGCAGCTTGACTCATAGAGTTAGCTACCTTATCAGGATCAAGATCCATACTCTTTGCAATCTCTCTAACAATATAATCCATTCTGGCAAAAGGAGCAAGTTGTGGATTAGATACTGTCTGCATAAACTGCATAAGTCTTTGACTTCTAACTTCATTAGCCATCAAGCTTTCTGTACCTTGTGCCTTAACTTCAAGATCACCTTTAATCTCTGGATCAAAATCAAATTGCATATTAAAATTAAAAAATGCTTTACCCAATGGTCCAAGTAAATAGTCATCTACGTTTTTAATAACATTTCTAATAGATCCATTTGCAGCATTCATTAACATAGATATACCAGAAGCAGTTCTACCTACACCTTGTATACCTGTTTGTCCATGAGCAAACGAAGGAAAACCAGTAGACTCATCTGAAAGTTGTCTAGCTTTGTCAAACATCTGCATGTTTTCACCAGATACGTTAGGAAACTTAGTTCCAAATATTCCCTGACCCGGTGCGCCACCTTGTCTTCTAAATACTTTTCCCGGATATACAGTAAGATCTTGACCCGGCACTAAGTTAGTTTCATCTACTTCTATTAACAAGTTACCTGACAATGCAGCATTATCTACTGACATTCTCATAAAACCATTCATAAGAGTTTGTGTATCATCCATGTTTTCAGCAATACCAACACCAAATATATTATATGGATTCATTTCATAAGGTGTAGCATAGTAAGGTAGATAAGCAGGAGTGAAAGGATTCATTACTAAACGTAATACACAACTGTTACAAATCCATGCATTAACACTAACTTGCTCTACATCTTTTAATTCTTTTGGTATTTCAATATCGTACTGCTCTATAATTTCTCTATCTACAAAACCCCAAAATTCTAATACTTCAAATCTCTGAGAATAATCATCTTCATTACTCTCATCCATTGCATGTTCCCACCATTCTTTATTGTAGTTTTCACCTATCTCTAATGCTTTATCAATAGCATTCTCTCTAAAAAATGGTCTACGTTTTAATGCACGTAGTTGTGAACGAGACATCTTGTGTCTCTCTACAACATATTCTGCTTCATCCATATTGTTTGCATCTGGATCAGGATAAAAGTTCCAGATAGAAACATTAGAAGTTTGTGGTACAGTTTTAAATACTGGTTGATATTCACCCTCTTCATCCCAGTTAGCATATTCTTTATCAACTGCAAAAGGTCCTTTCATAATACCAGTACCAAATAAAGCAGCTTCAAATGCAGCAGATCTTAATTGTTTCTTAGCATTAGACTCTTCTAACTGATCATGTATTTTCTTTTCCATCTTTTTAGCTGCAACCATTGCAGGATGAAACTGCACAGCTGATGGACTTTTACCCGGTTTAAATGCTACATCTTCCTCAACTGCGCTCAGATCGTCTTTAAGAGGCCCTACACGCTCTTTAAATTCTGGCAGTGTTTCCCCCGGTAAAAGTTGATTCGGGTCTGTAGCCCCTGTTTCTGCGCCTCCTAGAGCCTCTTTGAGCTGTGGGTTAGTTTCTACACTAACTGTATCTTCTACTCCTTCAGGTAAAACAGTAGGATTAATACCTAATGGAAAACGATTACCACCAAATAATACTTCTACTAGTTGACCATATGCAGCTAATACTTTTGTTTTAGTAACTTTAACAAAGACTCTAGATTTTTCTGTAGAAGTAAATTGAACTTCAGGTCCATAGATACCTCTATAGTTTCTATAGGATTGTATCCATCTTTCCTCATCACTTCTTCTGGCAGTTTCTGCTTTGTTAAATCTCTCTTTAATAAACTTTTCTATCTGACCTGCAGGTTCATCATTAAGAGCATCTGCTTCAACATCTTCTATTGCTGCAGATTCTTCAGCATCCATTGCCATTTCTTCTAAATCTTTTACCATAGTCTATCCTTAATATCCAAATGTTGCATCAGCTGCTTGAAATCCAGTTCTTTGTGTTTCTGGATTGTAGTCAAATAAATTACTTCTCGGTCTTGTCATTATGCCATATCTTAAAGCATCATACAAATGATCCTCTGAATTAGTATCTACATCTTCAGAGTTGTTTTTATCTAAGGGAATTATCGGTAGTTGCGAGATAATATTTGTGCAGTTATTAAAAAACACCAACCTAGGTGCTTCGGTAAATTCATCAATTTGTAGTCTTCTGTGAATCTCGTTTTTACCTGCAATTCTACTCCCTTTACTTCTGTCAGACGGCCTCCATCTGCAACCTTTGATAATCATTTGTTCCGCCAACGATGGGCCAGTATCGCCACGCCTATGCCAAAGAGAGCTATCAAGTACACCGTAACGAATAGTTCCGTCATTTTGTTCTGCCTCCAATACCATATCTGCTAAATCAGTAGCTAATACTTTTGAGACATACAGTTCTCTATAGACAATTAGTTGTTCATCAGGAGCGACTGCAAACCATAAAACCCCTGTATAACTTCCGTAGCCATAGTCACAGGCTCTGAACTTAGTCCAACTAGAAGGTATATCGTAAGGCTGAACAACATGAGTGGCTCTGTTCCACTCAGGAAAAGCTGATCCTTCAGATACATCCCAATTTCCTTCTAATAGTTGTTTTCTTTGGTTCTCAGGAAGTGATAATAAGTTTGCCTCATACACTCCATCTTCTGCTAAATAAGGATTGTCAAATAATGTAGCAGGTATAAATCTTCTTTTAAATAATGGTTCACCTTCTTTACTGTGACCTTTAGGCCACATTAAGATCTTACCTGTGTCTATGTCTGTTGCCCAAAAGGATGTACCATAAGGTGCAGGATCTACAAACATTTTCTTTACCCATTGATGACCCGGACCTCCGGGGTTTGTAGTAGCTCTCATGTAAATAGGTAAACTAGTATCACTAGTACGAAGACGACTGCGTAAGTAGTTCCAAGCATACGGAGTAGACCATTGTGTAAGTTCATCAAATCCTATCCAACTAAATGCTTGACCTTGGTATCTTGTTACGTCATCATCCCTATCTAAGTAAGAAAGCCAGAGTGTTGCTCCTGATGGTGCTACCCAAGTTTTATCTCTTTCTAAAAATTTTATTTCAGGTACAGCTTTAGGGTATAACTGTTTGGATACTGAAATAAGTTCTCTTAATTCTTCTGTAGTACGTCTTACTAATAACCCTCTAAAGTTTGGATTACCAAAGTAACGTACTGGATCTGCAAGCATTGCATATGATTTACCACCACCTGCTGATCCTCCATATAATACTTCACGTTCTCCTGCTGATAAAAAGTCTGTTTGTGGACCTTGATTAGGTTCAAATATTATTTCTTTTGGTTTTTCTTCAGGTTGACTGTAGACTTTCGGTTGAATCGGTAATTCTTCCAATTCTTTCTTTGGAGAGCTTTTCTGCTTTTTGTAACGCTTCTTTGTACCTTTTAGCGAGGTAGCTTTGAGCTGAAGCATTTGACTTACGTTTTTGTTCAATTTTAATTCTCTTCATTAAACCTACATGAGATATTTCTCTACCTGATTCTTTACTTAACCAGTTTGCAACTTGTCTATAACTATATTGCCTAATGTACTTTTTTGCTTTCTCAAGTAATTCAAGCTCTGCAGGAATTGGTAAAAGTACATCTTTATCTTCTTCACTTTGTTTATAACCAAAAGGTATAACTCTTCCAACTCTAACTACAGGTTGCCAGTTGTAGCCATATTCTGTTTTCTCAGGCTTAGGTAATTTCCAAGTTCTATCAATTTTCATTTTTAGGTGGTAAAATAAATAGTGGACTTGCAGCTGATACTTCTACCTTATCAGTTTTTACAAATCCACCTCTATCTAATACATCCTTTGCTGCTATCATTCTTTCTTTATTTCCTAAGTCAGTAGGATTATCTATTACTTCAGCTAAAGAATAAGCAGCTTTAGTAGCTGTGGTAGCTATAAATTTTTTAGTTAGGTCTGCTATTTCTTCTTGTAGTGCATTAGTAATAGTAGAAGTAGCTAAGTCATGACTGTACCCTGCTAGTTTTTTAGCAGTAACAGGATTACCCTTAGCTTCCTCAAATAACACATCAAGAAACTTTTGTTGTTTATCAGTTAAGTTTCTCATTCTCTTCCTCATTTAAACTTTGTCTAAATTTATCAATCATGACTTGTTTAGCAGCTAAAATTTGATCTAACTCAAACCTTAATTTACTTTCTTTAATTTGCAAGTCAGATAGTTGAGAAGTAAAATATTTAGAAGTATTACTTAAATCTTCTATTTTATATTCTTTATCTTCAAAATTAACTATAGGAGATGCTTCTATTTTATTTTCTTCTGTATTCATTATATCTCTACCTCATCTTTTGGTTTTTCTGTTCCGGGTATTACCTGACAAAATGGTCTTGCTTGATGTACCTGTGGATATGTAACAGCTTTGTTTGCTTTTTCAATAGCACTTTTAAAACATTTCTCTTTACTTGTATGTAACTCATTACCTGTTATTACCATACATGATGATGCATTCATACTAGCACACAGTATCATTATAGACATCCACATTATGCTAACTCAAAGTGAGGTCCATCAATAAATGGTCTTCTACCTTGTCCTCTTCTAAGATCTACATACGCATTCATAGCATCTTGCATTGTGCCATCCCATGTACGTATATCATCAATATGCCAAGCTGCACCCCAACGAATGCCCACGTTCTCAAGCTTTGCAGCTTCCTTCATGGCATCTGCTATGTCATCATAGAGATTTAATTCCCACGAAGCCCTCCCTCCTACATAAGCCATCAGGTCTACTGCTAGACCATCAAGATGTTTGGATTTTAAAGTCTGTGAAGCTCCTTTATCTACGAGAGCCTGTTGTTCTGCTAGGGTTCTCAAACCACAAATTACAGCAAAGTCAATCTTGGTCAATTCGATAGCCTTTTTGACGCATCTTTCTAATGAGTCGTTTACGCCATTCAATTTCTTTAAACTTTTTGTACTGAGTGTAAAGCTCATGTCTTTCCTCTCTTTTTCTAGTGTGGGCATTTCTATATCTTATTCTTGTTATAGGAAACATTCTGTCTCCTAGATAACGTCTTCTATAAGGTATGTGATTTATTTTAATTTCTTTTTACCATAAAACTTGCTAATACCTTTCATACCTATTGAGGCACTAACAATTCCTCCAAGACTTAGCTGATACCATTGGGGCATAGCTTCAAGTGCAGCAAAGCCTTGTGCTACTGTTTCTCTACCCCAGTCACCAGTAAAGGCTAGTATTAGTGGGATTGAGAATAGTAATAAAATCCACTCATCTTTCCATGAACCTTGAGTGGCACGTATAGCAGCAAGATCCCAGTCAATGTCTCCTGTTGCTTCTTTCATACGTATCTGTGCTTCAGCCTTTTGTACAGCAGTCTTGCCATCTATGTAAGAAGTAGCAAGACCACCGACTGAACTTAGCATTGTTGTAATTGCACTAATCATTTTGTGATAACCATATTAATGTACCGACTGAATAAGTTAAAGCAATAAACCATAATATTATAAATACTGTAACCATTTACATTTTTAAACATTTGCCTAATTTGGAACATTCTTTATAAGTTGTACATTGTGAACATATTATCCTAAAGTTTTTCATTAATACCTCTATTTTATAAATGCTATATAAATACATAATGCTAATATAGCAAGTTTACCATAGTCTAGGTCAAAGACTGTTCCTTGACCAAATTTCTTTTGAAACCATTCTTTGTTAAACATTATCTCGTACCTCCGATTTTGCTTGTACGTTGACAGTAGACCTGCCTTTATTTACATAAAGTCCAAACCATGCTGCACCTGCTCCTACTACGACAGAAACAAATCCTGCTTGTGCATTGTTTGGGTCTGGTAAATTCATAAACCAGTTACAGGTTTGGTAAAATACTACCATGTAAGATAGTATTAATAATCTTGGAACTATTCTCCAAGCATCTAATCTTTCTGGAGTAATCATCTATACCTCGCAGTTTTCTTTGCAATACTCTTAGGCTGTTTAACAAATTGTTTACCTGCCTTATTACCTTTGGCTTTAGCTTTATTTGTTGCAGCCTTTTCTGAAGCAGATAAAGACTTCCATGCTGCATCAGGTAGGTATCTTCTTTTGCCTTTTGAGGGTTTACCAGAAGAAGTTCTCCATTTCTGTTTACCCCAATCTTTAAGAGACTTTTGTGATTTAGCTATTGCCACTATTCATCCTTTGCATAAAGATTATTAAAAGTTGTTTCTGGATCTAAATAACTTGTGTGTATTTCTGCTGCATGTAAAAACTGACTAGGTTTAAAATCAGGTGGTCCTTCTCCTGTTTCCCATAGTGCAGGACTTGTAGCTCTAACTCTATTATTAGGTAATGCTACTATATTACCAGTCCATTCACCTGCATCTGTAAGTTGTATTACATGACTTTGTTTATGTTGAGCAGGATCATCTGCTATTGTATTATCTGTGTAGTCTACTGTAAATAAATATTTACCTTTATGAAACTCACCATCTATCTTACAGATCCAAGGACTAGAACTAACTCTTTCCATGTTTACTATTGAGTGATGATGCGAAGAACAATCCCAAGGCTGTGCTAAATGTGTCTCCATTCTTTCAGGCCATTCTTCTAGTGGTTCATCAGCCACAAGTGCTGTTATAGGCATTCTTGCCCACATTGCACCACCATGCACATTTTGTTCATTATCATCAAAGTCACTCTCACAGCCAGTAAATACAACCTGAAAACTCAAACACCTGTCTGGTATTGTATTGACTGCGATAGCCATTGCATGTAAAAACTCTCCATGATATTGTTCATGGTTACAAGTATATTCTTTTCTCACCCAACACTTGAAGTGAGGAATGTTGCTAATTAAGTAGGGCATTACTTCTCCTTTTGTTTTTTCAACTGGAGTTTGGCTTGTTTAGATAAACGAACCACTTCAGTCTTACCCATTACTTTAGCACGTTGTTCCATCACTGTCAAGATCTGAATCTTTCTAGCGTAAGGTTTTTTTATTCTTTTTACTTTTGCAATCGTAG
>VTLG01015791.1_pt1 | contig 23363 bp, 40 predicted proteins | sample 4694571 | NCBI WGS metagenome assembly VTLG01 (sample SAMN12604809, study PRJNA352737) | marine metagenome | biome: ENVO:00000447; feature: ENVO:00000209|ENVO:00000569|ENVO:01000036; material: ENVO:00002151; isolation source: viral sequences binned using virsorter ...
CAATAATATTTTAATGTAGATGGTGCATCACTTGCTACAACGATTGTAACTGTAGCACCTGCTTGTCCTTGTGTACCACTAACTGAAACGCCATCTGTATAAGAAGCATCAGCAGATGTTCTAAATCTTAATGGATGTGATCCATTAGTATTATCACTAACATCAAATACATAAGTAAAACCTTTTACAAACGTAATAACTGGATTGTTTACACCATTTAAGACAAAGACATTTATTCCTCCTACATTAGCTACTGTAACTGTGTAGTTTATAGTTTGAGAAGTGCCTTCATTTATTGTACCTAAACCAACTTCAAAGTTTGTGTTATCTGTAACTGCATAATAAGTGGTGTCACCATTAGATAGATTAGAAGCAAAAGTTTCAAACCCAGTGACTGCACCTTCTAATTGATAAGTCTGTGTACCTACTGTATTTGTAGTTTCCTTAATTCTATCTGATATTACTAATGCCATTACTTCAACTCTATTGTGAGGTTCCCTGCGTTAATTCTAAATATATCACCAGTTTCAATTACCTTTTGTACGTCTAATGCTCCTACAAACAATATATTTCCACTACTTGCTGCATCTGCAATTATAACATGTGTAATTGTATTGTTTGTCCCACCAGAAGCTGGAAACTCTATATTATTTTGATTAGTTGCTGTTTGAGTATCCGTAGAATCAGATCCTATCATTGTCCATCCACCTGTATTTCCTACAGCAGTTGGTGTAACTTGTACTCTTTGATAATTTGTAAAGTTAGCTTCTGTAATCTCAGAAGATCCAAGTTCTCCTGTGTTTGTTACTGCTGTTGCAAGACCTACATAAATACTGTCTCCAGGTGAGCTAAAAGAAAGAGAATTATTTTTAAACAAAAAATGTAATAATCTTCTTTCTAGATAATTGGTTGCTGCATTTGCTGTTGCCATCTTTTACTCCTATGTTCTCGGTCTTGATGGTAGACCAACTCTATAACCATCTGTGTTTTCTCTTGCTTCACCTAAGTCTTTTAGTCTATCTAAATACTGTGTAAATAAACCGTTATAGTTAGATAAAACATCTGTTTCACCTTTCATAAAACTATAAGCTTCTATAAGTGATCCGTAAAGTAAAGCAAAAGGTGCATTCGTTCCTAACCAAGAAGTTCCATCTCCAGAAGCTGTTATTGACGTAGGTCTATAAAAATAATGTAATTCAACTGTATATGCACTATTTGGTGTAGGGGCTAAAATAAAATTATCTATGTCAAAAATTGCATAGTATTTTGGTACACCAGTCGATGCAGAAGGAGGATATGCTTCTTGTATAAAATTAACATCTTTTTGTAATAAGAATGTTTCAGAACTAGCTGTAGTAATTTGTAGAGAAAATGAAGCTAAATAATCGTCTGGTACACTTAAAAATTTATCACTACTTGTTAGTGTCGAAGTTACATTTTTTCTAAAAAATTCTAAATCTACAGACTTTAATATTTTTTCTTCACACGCTTTGATAAAATTATCGAGGTTATTTACAAAAGTTGTTTCGGTATTATCTGTGTAATCTTGTATCGCTGTTTTTAGTTGTGTATATGTAAAACTCATCTATGCCCCTAGCGTTACAGGTCCAGCAGTAGAATCACTACCACCCCCTCTTACATTTCCTATCATAGCAGTTCCACTACTCGCAGTAAATGTATAAGAATTATCATCAACTTTGGTTATAGTATATCCTGATGCTTGTGTCAAGATATTAGTAGAAAAACCATCAAACCCTAATACTTTTCTAAACCGAACAGTATCACTTGTAGACCTTCCGTGGTTAGGTTCAATAACAGTTAGCACTGCAGAACCACTTGAAGATGTAATAAAAGAATTTAAACCTAATAAATTTTCTACTGGATTAATAACTTTAGTATCTGGTCGTGCATCTCGTAAAGCTTCAGCATCGACTACTGAACGATGAGGATCAAGTTGTGGGTGCTTTTCTTCATATTCTGATTTATGTACAATAGAGCCATTCCATTCCTTTATTCTTTCTCTGTAAGGAAACTTCATACCACTTCGATCTGATATAAAAAATGCAAATTTTCCTCTTGCAAAACTCATTAGAGATATCTTTCATAAGGTAAAATTTTTAAACTTGTTCTATCTCTATCTTCTGATGCAGCTCTATCAAACTCTTCTTCATAAATACTTTTTAATATTTGTATTCTATCTGGTGCTTTTTTTATAGAAATATAATAAGCTAATCCTGCAGCAAGACATGGGTAAAAACGAAAAGGAACGTCTACAGTATTAGAAGCACTATCTGCATCTTCTATACGAGTAAGTCTATCAATTACAAGTGTATAAGTAGTATTAGGTGAAGGAAATATTCTTATTTTAGGTGTAATTTGTCTATCAATATAATACTGAGTTGGTTTAGATTGTGATAATTTACTAGATAAATTTAAATATGTATCACGTCCTATACGATTTACAGTAGTATCTTGTTGATTAGTAGCACCAGCATTTTCTCTTATAACTGCAGAAAGAATATCTATTGTATCTGCATCTAAAGTATATTCTACAGTTCCTTGTGAAAGTGTAACCGTAGATTGTACTATTGTCCATCGATTTAAACCACGATTCGCCCAATCTGCAAATAAAAGATTTAACGATCTTTTAGCAGTTCTAAGATCATAACCTGTTCTAACTTCTAAACCACAGCGTTCAAAAGCTTCTTCGATATAATCATCAACAGCAAGTTCAAAATCTGTAGAACCAGAAGTAGCCATTACTTATCATCCTTATACGCCATGTAGCCACCCATCATCATCTTTTCGACTTCTTCATCCATATAACCACCTTTTGCCATAAGTGTTACATCAACATTTTTTCCTGGATTTACTACACTTATTGCTGGGTCTGGAACCATTCTTTTAGGGGCTCCACTTGGATTACCTCCTGATAAACCACCTCTTTTCATACCTTGTACGCCTTGCTCTCTTTTTACTCTGTTTATTGCACTAGCAAGACCACCACCTTTTTTCTTTGATACTTTTTCAGGCTTATCATATTTTAATCGGTCTCTTAGTTCTTTTGGAACATTTTTCTTATACAACCCTACCATACCTTTTAATCCTGCTGTTATTTTATCGTCTGTGCTTGCTGGAGGAAAGCCTGCTAGATCTAACATTTTATCACCATATTTTTGAGTAATACGAGCTCTATCAAATTCTTCTCGTGCAGCTTGTTTAAGAGTTTTAACTTTAGGAGGAGCTTTTTTTCCACCTAATCGTTCAACTTCTTTTTGAATTCTTTTATCTCGTTGTCTTTCTTTAAAACTTTTTGTAGATTTCATTCCTCTTAAATCACTCATGCTTTTCTCCTTTTCCTTCTTAGTGCTTTTACGTTTCTTGGTTTACCCTTACTTGGTTGTCCTAATTTTACCTTTTGTCTTATTCTACTTCTTTTTTCTGCAGATGTCATCTCTTTTGTTGTTTTTGGTGTTTTAGAAGAAATACGCTTACTTGGTCTACAATAAGGCGTACCTCTTTTTTCACCTTTTTTTCTACCACACTTTTTGCCAGTCCTAACATCTTTCCAATCTTCTTTAAACCAACGCTTAAGTGCTAATCCTGCTTTTGTTTTTCGAACAGCCATTATGCTTTTCTTGTTTTCTTTCTTCTATTAGACATTATAGCACCACAACCTCTAGCTATATTTTTAACTTTAGTTGGTCGTTTTGCTTTCATATAACCACCGTTACTAGCTTTTTTTACAGTAGACTTTTTCTTTTTACCACCAGTACCATAATTTGCAGCACCTACTTTTCTGCATTTTGCAATAGCACCTGAAGCATAAGCTGATGGAAAAACTCTATACCTTGCTTTTACTTTGTGATAACATGCGTCTTTTTTACCCATAATATTTTCCTTTCATTATCTTCCAACAAGTGCACATCCACTCTCGTTTTTTACACTTATGACAAACTTTAATTGGTTCACCTCTTACGACTTCTCCTTTTTTTAGAGGCACAATGTGCTTTTTCAGAAAATCCACGAGGTCTGGCACAATTGATTTTCCTCTTCCTTTTAGCACTCCACTTCCTTTTTCCTGGTGACTTAGTCACCTGTTTACTCATTTGGGCTCTACCCATTACCATTAAAAAAACTTCTCTAAAACTGCTACTCCGATAATAACCCCATAAATACCCCAGAGTCTGGTATCAAGCTTATTTAATTTATTATTGATTCCATCGAAACGTGCATTACATACTTGTTCGTGTTTTTCTAACATTTTTAATAATTCTTTTGCTGTCATCTTAATCTTCTATTTTAAATGTTCCTAAGTTTTTTAATTCCTTTGTTAAAAAGGATAACCGATCTTTTTTATTCATACTATTTAATTTATTTTGTATCATTACTCTGTACTTTGTCCTTAATTGAGTAGGAGTTAAATCTTCTTCTTTAGGTCTAGGTATTGGTTTTTTCTTTAACATTTCCACCTTCTTCTAGCTTGTCTTAAACGACTATTTGGATTTTTTGCTGCTTTTGGAAATTTCTTCATTTGACCAGCAGATCTTGCACAAAAAGACTTTCTTCTTTTTGCTGCTTTACTGCCACGCTTTACTTTACCTGTAACAGCAGTTTTAAGTTTACTTCCTGGATTTGCTCGTCTATATGCAGCAACGCCTTTCTTAGTCATTCCTGCACCAGATTTTGTAGGACGAAAATTTCCAGACTTTACTGAAGTCTTTATTGGCTTTTCTTTTCTTCTTGCCATAACACTTTATGACAAGAAGATTGTTAACTTATTACTACTGCCACTAAATGCAGATAAGTATGCCCCATTTTCTGCTAATATTCCATTATCAGGAATATTAAGCGTATGTAAACCAGTTGGAAAACTCTGTGCTATTAAAGTATCACCACCATTACCATTTGTAATAGTGATTGCACCTGCGGCATCTGCAAAAATAACTATTTGTCTTATTCTTGATCTCGCTGGTCCAATTACTGCAGCAGAGGCTCCCTGATTAACATTAAAGGCTTTTACATCAGACCTTGTTCCTGGCACGATAACCTCCTGTTATGCTGTTGGTGAATCAGAACTAATTCCGAAAAATTTCAATGCAACTGTTCCACCAGAACCACCTGCTGCTCCAGAGATTACCATTTCAACTTCGTCTGCAGTTTCTGTTGCTGCAGTTGTAGCACCACCAGACATTCCTAAAACACCGTTACATGGGAAGAATCCTTTAAAGCCTGTGCTATTTAATCCTGCTGAAATACCATCAACATAACCATCGGTATCTGCATCAGTTCCTATGTCGTTAATATTTACATTATTTGTTGTTGCTGCAGTTACAGTAATAGCTACACCCATAGGTATAAAATTACTTGGTATTCCTATAGAAGATTCTTTAAAAGCAGTTCCTGATGCAGCAATAGTTATGCTTGTAGAATAAGTTGATAAAGTCATCTCATTAGTGAGACCACCTGTTGTAGAATTTTTTATAATTGATTTAAATCCATTTTCCGAACGGACTGGACCGTTAAAAGTTGTATTAGCCATGTTACACTCCTTGTCTTGGCAACTGTCAACTACATCATGTAGTTGTCAAGGTTTGTTTCAGTATATATTAAAAAAGGGTGACTGACTAGTCACCCTTTAAATTTTTTTATGCTCCTGGAGAACCAAAAACACAACGAGGGTCAGAAAATCCAAAAGAATATCTTTCCCTTGCTTTAAATCTCATATTTCCAGTGTCAAAATCACCTTCCATTTGAGTTTTAATCGGTGCTCTTTCGAAATGCTTAAATCCGTTTGGAGCATCGGTTTTAATAAAAAACGCATCAGTGTCTGTTAAGAAATGGTTAATTACATAACCTTGTGGGATCATTCCCATATTTCTTAAAGCATTGATATCGTTATCTGCAGTTGCTACACGCTGTGCAGACTGCATAAGTCTCTCTGCTACGAACTGTAACTGAGAAGGAATGATTAATTTCATACCTCTTAAGGCAATCTTTAATCCTCTTTCATCTACAAATCCTGCGATAGAAATTAAAGCATCTTCTAAAGATGTTTCATTTAAATCTGCAGCAGTTGATGGCTCGTTAGCAAATGTTCCACCACTTACTAATGGGTGAGATGCATCACATAATGCTACACCGTCTCCACCAGCAAAGGCTCCAGCAGTAAACGCATTGTTTAAAATGGATGCTGCTTTCACTTGCTTTGTGTGTGCCATTGATCTTGCAAGGGCTCTTGTATACCTTGCACCAAGACGATCATATAGATTGTCTTCGATAGCTTCTTCAGTTATTGAAAAGGCTAATGCCACTGTTTCGTGTGTGTACCTAGCAGTGAAGGACTCATTTGCAGTATCAAAATTTACTGCTGTTCCTTCTGACTTTGTAGGTGCAGTTCCGAAACCTGATAACATTACCTCTTCTTCAAATGCTCTATCTGAAGTTTCAGTATCAAAGATTTCTGCATGTTCGTTTTCATATCGACTAAACTCCATACCAAAGAGGGCGTTCAGTCCAGGTTCTAGCTCTTTTGCTAATTGTGCTCTTGAAATAGCCATTACTCTCTCCTATACGCCAAGGGTTGATGGGGTACCAGCAGCAATTCCACCATTTGGTGAATTGAAGTGGTTGTTAAGTCTTACAACTACAGGAATACCTGCTGCAGTAAAATCTTCATTGTTAGCATCTTCTTGCCAACCCATAATACGAAGATTTAAGTTTGCAGTGGTATTAATAGTGCTTACTGCTAACTTTGCTGAAGAAATACCTGTAGTATCTGATCCTGCTGCACCATCTGAAAAATTTGCATTCGCAAAAACGTGACCACGTAGAGTAGCCTCACTTGTTAACGATGCATCAGATGCTATTGCATATAATTGCATAGGATCATCATAGACGTATGCTTTTATAGGAAAGTTAGTGTCTGCACCACTTCCTAGCCAAGCATTAGAAAATACTGGTTTTCCAGTTGTTGATGATACAAATTCACAGCCACCAAAAACACCTAATAGACCTACAGTTCCTCCTGCTGCAGCACCAACTTTATCAATAAAGCCTGTGCTTAACGGAATTACTGGAGAACCTTGATAGATTTTATTAGAGTTATCAGAAGCTATTTCGTAAAAAGTATATCCTGAATTACCAGTACTGTTGACATTTTGACCAAGTTTAGAAACTGGTCTCAAGCCAAAAGCGACATTAATATTTGCCATTTTACGCTCCTAGTTTAATAGTTAAAATCAATCCTCAAACTTTCGTTCTTGGACCACCAAAAGTTACTTTGGAACCTCTATCTTTGCTTATAGGCATAGACGGATGTTCCTCTTTCAAGAGGTCGTTATCGACTGCAGTCATCTGATCTTCAGTTTGATCCTGAAAGTATTCAGTTCTTGCCTCTACAACTTCCTCAGGCACTTTTGCCAACATTAACCCACCGACACCAATAGTTCCTGCGTGTTTACCATCTTCGATAGTAGGTGCAGGAAAATCTGGATGGTCATCAGAGCGAACAGGCTCGTATCCTTCTCTTAATCGGGCAGAAACATTTTTCTGATCTTGAAAGCCTCTTACTTCTGTTCTTATCCACCTGTATTTATAGCCTTCAGGGGGCTGTGGTGCATCAAGCGATGATGCTGGTCTCCAAAGTTTTTTGCGTTCTTGAGTTGAACGAGTTTCACTTGCACGAGAGGATCTGTTCTGTTGTGATTGTTGTTTTTCAGTCATTAATTTGGCTCCTTCACATGTTTTGCATATTCTTCGAGTGGTACTCCAAGTTTTTTAGCAATAGCCACTTGACTTTTAGTCAAGCGAACAGTATTTCGCCCACTTTTTTTATTGCGAGTAGCAGGAGCAACTGTCTGGGCGTTTGGACGAGTTGTTCCTGAATTCGATTCTTCAAACATACTTGCTGGAAATTCTTCTCTCATTCTTCTATCGATTTCTGCATAGTATTCATCTGATGTAGCATCATATCCTTCTTCTTCAGTCAGTGTACGGTGAAATTCGTATGCTGTAAAGGTCATTCCTTTCTTTTTTCCAAACCAAGGATTTTTAGAAGCCCATTCTATAGACTTTGCGTCTGGTGGTGGAGCTTTTTCTACTGCTTTATTTACAGCTTTTTGAGGATCTTCTACTTCAACTTCTTTTACACTGTCTAACTTAGCTTTTTCTTTTTTGGCGTTTTCTTCTTCTACGCTTAATTTTGCAATTAAAGCAGATGCATCAGCCATTGCGTCAGTATCTCCCTCAGCATAAGCTAATTTATATGCTCTTTTTGCTTCATTAAGTTGACTTTCAATTTTACCACTGTATTGCTCATTAAGACTTTTTTCAGTAGTAGACATTTTACTAGAGAGTTCGTCATTTTCTTTTTTTACCTTAGTAGCAAAATCAAGTGCAGCTTTTTCTCTTCGTTCTGCTTCTCTCATCTTCCAAGTTAAAGTATCTATTCTCTTTTTTACGTCACCAGAATATTCATTTAGTTCTTGGTCTTTTTTACTATTTTCTTCTTTAGGCTCTTCAGATGCTTCTTCTGTTTTTACTTCAACACCCTCGTCTTTTTCATCTTCTTCCACTTCGATATTTAGTTTTAATTGCTCATCTTGTGGTTTTTCTTGTAATTGTGTATTTTCCATAATTTCTCCTTATACTACTTGCACATCACGAGGATCGTGAATCACTGCTAAAATTTCATCATCGTTTAGTAATCTAGGCTCTGCACCATCAATTTTAAACCTTGATCCTGCATATCTTCCAAATAAAACCCAATCACCTTTTTTACACCAAGCACCATCAGGAAATTTATTTTCATCTCTATAAGCATCTGGTCCAAGTTCAACAACATAACCAACATTAGTTGCTAATTGTGTTCTTTCGATTGTTTCATCTGCGAAATGAATTCCATTTTTCTTTTTTGGAATAGTATAAGGAAGGATTAATATTCTCCAACCTGTAGGTTTCGGCATTCTTTCTAATGCACTCAAATTTTCTGTATCCTCTGGTAACCCCAAAACTCTAGGATCAAAAGGATTTGACTGTTCTTCTTTCTTAACAGCCAAGCGTTCCTTAACATGGTCAGGAACGAATAGTGTTTTAGTCATCTTCGGTACTCTCCCTTTTATTTATTATTGACTTTAAAGTTTCTTCTACATGAGTCAATGCAGAAAGTTGACCCATAACATTTTGGTATTGTTCCATATTAGCAATACCATTCGACATAAGCATTTCGCTTAATTCTGCTCGTCGTTCTCCGACTATCTTTTTTAAAAGATATTCGAAATCCATTATAATACGCCTTTAAACTTTATTCCTTTAAGTGCTTTTCTTCCACCTTTTGAATTACCAGCAGCTAGAACTTCATCGCCAGAAAACATTCCACCCATATAGCCACCACCCATTTTTTTAACAACATCGTCTTTTAAATCTTTTGGATCAAGACCTAATTCTCTTTGAATATCTAATTCTAATATTTGAATTTTATCAGGATCTGTTTCATCCTCTATCATCTGAATATATTTTTGAGCTTCTTTTTTACCCATTTTTATCTCCTATTTGCTATTGATGTTTCTGCTTTTAATGCAGCAATATCCTCATCGGATTGTATTTGCTGTCGTTTTATTTGACCTTCTTGCTGTAATTTTGCTGCAGCAAGTTCTTGTCTTGCTATATCTGCACTTGCTTTTCTTTGTACTTCTGCTGCTTCAATCTGAAGTTCTTGTTCTTTTAATTTTACTATAGGATCAAACTGTCCTGTTCCTGCGATTTGTTGTGCCATTTGACTAATCTCCTGTGTTGCTTGTGCAGTAGCTTGTGATAACATAGCTTCTTGTTCTGGAGGTAATACTTGTCCTTCTGCTGGTAAAGGTTGACCTATTATTTGTTCAACTTGCTGTCTATATTTTAACGCCAAATGCTCTTGCATATGTGCCATAAGCGTTTGCATAACGATTTGATTTTTTTGCATATTTGGATCTTGTAAGAAAGCCGAATGGGTAGCAACGTGTGCATCGTGATTCTGTTGTGGAAACGCTTTAAGTGGCTTTGCCATAAGAGCTTCGCCATTTTCAGTTGCTGGATCTTTTGGTACCATCTCAGCTTTAGGTGGTAAGATGGAGTCAATATTTTGGACGCCCAACGCTGAATACATTCTTCTATATGCTTCTTGTAAGTCATGGATTTGTGGTGCTGCCTGTGCTAGTTGAAGTTGAGTTTGTGCCATAGATATTCTTTGACTCATACTAAACATAGCTGGATCACTTGTTGGAATAACATCTACTCTATCGTCAAAGTCGTCTACTTTTATTGTTGATTTTGCTCCTGGAACTTTATATGGGTACTCAGGTAATAATCCTTCTTTCATTACTTCTGCTAATATTTTTAATTCTTGTCTTTGTGCAAAATGTAATCGTTTATGTATAGCTGATAAAATTTTTGTACCTTGTTCTAATAAAGCTACAGTTGTTCCTACAGGCATAGCTTGATTAGAATCACCTACATTTATATCTGCTACAGATGCAAATCTTCTACCACTATCAATTAAAACACCTAACATTTGTAATAATGTTGCTGATGGTTCTTTATAAGGTAGAGGCATAATTGCTTCACGAATCGAGGATCCTGGAGCATCGACATCTCTAAACTCTCCTGGTTGTAGGGGCTGATCATCGTCTCGTACTCTTAATCCTCTTGATTTAAATCCTGCTGGTAAATTAGCTAATGTTCCTGCATCAATCAACTGTCGAAGGATAGAAGTTGCTGATTTAGTTAAACCACCAATCATATGGATTAAGCCAAAACCATAGAAACCAAGTCCAGGAGTAAACTTATAATGCGTAAAATATTTTATACGTTGTTTGGAGGGATCCTCACTCCTATAGTTTCTTCGTATAGCTAAGACTTCCATTGAATCTTCGTGAACTGTAACAATGTAAGGAATTGCTATGCCAGTAGGTGTCTCTTGTTCATCAGCATCTTCATATCCTTCTAAGTCTAGGTCAACATGCATTTCAAGCAAAGTGACCATATCAGACGCTTGGGAGGAACGTCTGAATCCTGTTATTTCTTGTATCTTTTCTTTAGATTCATTTGTTTCTTGTTCTTCATCCTCTAATATTTCTACATCTTTATAAAACCCAGAAACTTGTAACTTTCTTAAATCGTTATAAGGCATTGTTACAACATGGGTAAAACGAGGACAAGTTTGTAAATTACTTTCTGTATACGAAACAACTAAATCATCAGCAGGTACAAATTTACTAACTGGTCTTTTTAATGTTTGATCATAATATGTCTTTTTAAACGCTGACCCTGTTAAAGGTAGGTAATATAACATTTGATCTAATTCAGGGTCGAACTCTTCCATGACATCAAGTATCATGTGGTTCATAAAACCTCTTACCCTTTCTGCTTGGTCTTCGACTTCTTTCGACGTTTCACCGACGATCCTCGTTTGGACTGGACCTCCTGGTGGGAGGAGTTCTTTGTACGCTTGGCTTTGGAACTGGGTTGCACTTTCTGCGAGGAGTGGGTGGTAGACTCCTGACGCTCCTCTGAAAGGTTCGCTCCTATCGTCTGTAGACGTTCCCAAGAGATCCAGTCCTTCTGTGTAGCTGTCGAGCCAGTCTTGTCTTGATTCGAGGTCTTCTTTATAGGATTCAATAAGATCACTAGCGATTTCATTGAGTGAGCTATCGTCAATATCATCTGCGAGATTTTTGTAAAAATCATCTTGTCCTCCTTGTGTAGATGTTTCTTCGTAATTAACTACTGCACTACCATCCTCTAGTAATACAGTATTTTCAGGGTCAAAAGCAATTTCTTCTGACTCTTGGTCATCGACTTCTATTTCGATATCTTCTTCGTCTGTTACAAGTTCAATAGGTTTTTTCTTTTCTATAGCCATTTATACCTCAATAATAAACAAATTCTTTTACATTGTTTTCTAAAGTTTCGTCTTCATAATCGGATGGATGTCTCACGAATCCTCCTTGACGAAACCGTAAAAGGGCTTGTGTAGTCGAATCGACCAAATCATCGTGGTCTCCATTAGGAAATTCTGTAAGTTCTTCAACAAGTTCTTCTGCCCATCTTGTTTCTGGCACCCAAACCATTCCTGATTCGAAAAGTGGTGCCACTGCGTTAGTCCTAGCAATTTTATCTTGCCCCCTATTAGGCGAATAATTTTGTACAGGAATACCCATAGCTCGTAATTCTTGTGTTAATGGCATTCCTGACGCCTTAGATTCGATGATAACTGAATCTGGCTCCCAATGTAAATAACTTTCGTGAGCAACTTGTTTTAATTCAGGAAAAGTGTACCTATCTCGGATAGAATCAAGTAAAATTATATTAGGTTCATCGCCTTCGTTTACATAAAATACGCCCCAAGTCGTAATCGCACTATAATCAGCCCTTTCTGACTTCAAAAATGCTGTATCGTAGCTCTGTATTATAAAACTAACTGCTGGAGGGCTCGATTTTTCCCAAATTTGGATCCATTCTTTCTTAATTATGGCTCCATCACCTCCTGTTGGCTCTTGCATCCATTGAGCAGACCACTTCGAATGGGGTAATGAGGCTCGTATTCCTTCTAATTCTTCAATTTTCCAAAATTCTTCCCAAACTGGCTTACCAGATGGCATAATTGCAGGAAATTCTATCAGTTCCCACTTATCTGCTTTTAAATCTGACATCTGTGCCTTTAATAATTGACCTGTTAAGTCCTTTTTTGACCACCTTGTCATCACTAAAATGATAACTCCTCCAGGTTGTAGTCTTTGTCGTGGTCCAGAAGTGTACCATTCGTATGCCATTTCCATTGCTGTTTCGCTTAAAGCGTCTTGTTCCGAATGCGGATCGTCAATTATTAAGATATCTGCACCTCTACCAGTGATCGCACCCCCTACACCAGACGCAAAATATTCGCCACCTTCGGTTGTTTCCCATCGACCTGCTGCTTTTGAGTCAGCACGTAACGAAACATTAGGAAAAATTTCTTTATATTCTCTCGTATCAACTAAATCTCTAACTTTTCTACCAAAACGTACAGCAAGTTCACCTGTATGTGTTGCTTGGATTATTTTTAAATCAGGTCGAATACCTAAAAGCCACGATGGAAGCATATAAGAAGACATTTCTGACTTCGAATGTCGTGGTGCCATATTAATAATTACTCGTTTTAATTCACCTTTTGCGATTTTATTAAATTGTTCGCACATAATTCGGTGATGTGCTCCTTCGATAAACGAACTCCACATCGTTCTAACAAAGGTTAAAAAATTTTCTCGGCATTCTCCTTGAAGCTTTCTTCGTTTTAATTCATCCGTTATTAAATTTAATTCTAATAATTCATCACGTTTTAAAGTTGTTAAATCTGTTGTAGATATAAATTTTTCTACGTCTGTTAAATTATTGAGATGGTTCATTTTGTGTTGCTATATCTGCAAGTTTTTTCGTAATTGCTCCTAAATCGAAACTACTAAGTGTATCTGCTGCAGTTTGCATGATTCCTGTACCTTTGCCTTGTACAGCGTCGCTTATATCACTTAAAGTTAATCCTTTTGATATAATTTGAGCAAAAGGTTGTACAGGAGAAGGAAGAAAAGATAAAATACCTGTGCCAAATTTAACAAAGTCTTTTGGTCCTTGAAACTGGTTTTGTAAAAAATCTTGAAAAGACATACCTTGAGCCATAGGCTTCCTATCAGAAACTCCTTGTCTTGGGACTCCTCCTAACCCACTTATTTGAACATTTGGTGAGGCTCCTAAACCTTGAATCGCTGCTTGTGTTAAACCCATAGTTGTTGGAGTATTTCCTGGCATGCTTCCAAATGTATTTGGAATACTACCAATATCAACTGGACCAATTCCAGGATCGCCTAGGCTTGCTAGTCCCTGAAAACCTATATCAAATGATGGGTCATCTCTGTTAGAGTCATTAACCATATTTTACATATAAACTATTTTTTGAAAAAATAAAAGCCTTTAGAAGGTTCCTATCCCAAAATTTTTGAGATATCGGCTGAGAGCCTTGCACTTTAGTGCTTAAATAAAGATGTTATCTGTGGTTAGGGTGGTCGGTGGTAAAATATAGCGTTTAGTAATAGGGTGGTAGTGGCTTGATAATGATAATCATTATCATTTAGTAGGTAATAAAAAAGGGGCTAGTAGTTAGCCCCTTTTATAGTTAGTTAGCTAACTTCCCAATACTTAGGGGCTGGGTTAGTACCACTAGACCACTTACCTAGACTGCCTAACTGTTTAACATAATGCCCTAACACTTTATCAACGTTAGTAGGGGTAGATTTTAAATCATAGTGTTCAACCCCTGATTTATTATTCTTTAGTAGTTCAGCTTGTAACTGGCTTTTAGTAGCCTTACCACCTAACTTAGCAAGGGTTAATACTAATACCCTAGCTTGCCCACCTAAAGGGTTAGCCTTTAACACTTCTTCAATGTTATCAACTAACTTAAAAGTATTGGCATTAATCTTACCACCTGCTTTAGGGGGTACAGCCACTAGGGTATTTAAGTTAAACTTATTTTGGTTAGTAACCACCTTATTAGTATTAGTCATAATATTTCTACCTTTCTTGACTAGTTATAGGGGCTAGACCACCTAGCCCCTTACTTATTATAGTATACTAATATTTACTAAAGTAAAGCGTTTATTATTTCTTTCTAGGAAAATGTCTATTTCTTTTTAGGAAATAATCGGTCGGTCTGTCTATCGGTCGGTCTGTCTATCGGTCTATCTATCATTGCTTCTTTGTATGTATGTATATATGTACTCGTTATATTATCTTTTGTTGATGAAAGGTGATGATGAAAGGTGATGATGAAAGACGGCAGTCAGTCAATCATACAAATTTTCTTTATCAATACTTTCCAGTCAAATGGCGAGCTTTGATGATGAATAAGATCTGATGATGAAAGAGTACGTTCTCTTAGATTGATTGACTCGATTCCTGGAATCAACCATAACTCTCGTTTTGAATGATCGTATGAAAGAATCCATGAAACACCACCTGCGTTTGCTCTACGCATGTGCCATGCGCATTGTTGAGGCGAGAGATTGATTGACTGAGGCGAACCGAGTTTGAGTTCAATCCAAACCTCTTTGCCTTGCCAACATGCATTGACATCAGGAACCCCTGTCCCTAATGAACCAACCTCAATCCTTTGCCAATGAACTTTCGGCAGGTTGGTTTTCAATGCTTGGTATAATGCTTTCTCCGTCTTCATGATTGATTGTTTTTATGTTGCTCCCATCAACAATTTGCTTTATCCTTGATATAAGATCCTCCGATGACATAGTCTCCATCTTTGATACCATTACTTCCTTACGATCAATATAAAGTCCTGCGACCTTACCTCTTGACACCTCTGCCGAGATCGCCGCAGCAATTTGTCCTGAATCCTTTGCTTCGTCACGCAAATGGGAAAGTTCTGTTAGATGCGAGTCAACACTAACTTCTGCCCTTTGGTTTTGTTTATCCAAAAGTTCGATAATGAAATTTGCAACTAATGGATTTTTGCGAAGCATCGCAGAACCTTGAACTTTTGAGCCAATCATGTCTTTGGTAAAGCCTGATTTTCTTGCTGCTTTTGCAGCAGACATTCCTTCAACATACAGTCTACAAAACTTTTTATGCTTTGGTAATAAAGGTCTGTGTCTCTTACCATCTGGGGCGATCCAGTAATTCCCACACTCTGATGGCAAAACTGGAGTATACTCGAGGTCTCTCATCAATTTGTCCTATTCATACTTTCAAGATGTATGATATCACAAATCTTACCAAATACAATGTAATTTTAAAATGAATTTATGTAATCATATCATAAAATCTTTCTCACGACCCTTTATCTATAGCTTGATATATCATATTTGAAATCGAAATATCATACCCATGATTCAAGGCTCACAGTGCATTACAAGCAATTCTATGACATTATGACATTATGATGGAGTTTTATGTATTTAAAATGTGAAAAGTGTTTAGATGAGACATTGGGGCATTTCTGCCCCTGTCATTAAATGTTTAATTCTTCGTTACTCATTAACTCTTCGTTGAGTTTATCAGTTTCTGCTACTACTGGACAGTGGTATACAGTTCTTTTGAATACTTTTGTAAAAACTTTTTGAAAAACTCTTTCTACTTTTTTGTATTCAGTGTTTAACTCAGCGATATCGTTTTTATGTAAATCAAGATCAAGTTGATCTTGTAATGAAATAATCCCATCTAATCTTGATTTCAATTTATTCAGAAGTTTATCGTAGTTCATACTGTCTCCTTTTCTTCTCTAATGAAAAAAGTATAAACATCGTTAGGCTGTTCTTTATCGACCAACTTTTCCATATCAACTAATGCACGACCAGCCCTATCAAAAGAAGTATAAATTGTACTAAATACTCTTTCAATGGATGTTGGGTATGCGTCTCTGCGAAAGTACCTCAAATGATGACAACCTAGTCGATATGTTGTCTTTGGTTCAGTCGCTTTTATCAAATTTTCTACTAATGTATTAGTCATTTTTTCTACCTTTCTAACTAAATTTTTAATATATAAATAGTATACAAAAAGATTAAATAGAAATAAAACCGAAACCTTTCTTTTTAATCGTAAAAAAAAGGGGCTGTAAGCCCCTCTTTATTATTAAGCGTCCAGTTGAATGTAACCAGCTTCGGTTAACATTTTTCTGTAAAAGTCATAAATCCTTTTCGGTGTTTGAACAGATTTTAAACCGTTCTCTACCATAGCATCTACAACTGCACCCTGTGTGGCTTCACCTCCCAATGCTTCGAGAGTATTAAGAACAACCATCGCTTGATCAGCAATCTTTCTGTTCTCAATAGACTTAGTCAATAACTTTACTTTTCTGTTATTGAACCCATTTTTAGATGGTGCAGGGATTCCTGAATTACCAACTGGGCTATTCTTAGTTTCTGTTGTTTTCGCAACTTTTTTTGCTTTAGTCATAACTTTCTTCCTTTCTATAAATATTTAAGTTATACCATTATTCTATACGAAAGTTTTACTATAGTAAAGCGTTTTATTATCATTTACAAAACTTTTTTATCGTAGCTTTCGATCAGTCAATCAATCACTCTGTGCCTGCGAGTCAATCAATCATACAAATTTTCTTAATTAATACTTTCCAATCAAAAGGTGAAGTTTGATGATGAATCAGGTCTGATGATGAAAGGTTACGTTCTCTCAAACTGATTGACTCGATTCCTGGTATTAACCAAATTTCTCGTTTTGAATGATGGTATGAAAGGATCCATGAAACACCACCTGCATTTGCTCTACGCATGTGCCATGCGCATTGTTGAGGCGAGAGATTGATTGACTGAGGCGAACCGAGTTTGAGTTCAATCCAAACCTCTTTGCCTTGCCAACATGCATTGACATCAGGAACCCCTGTCCCTAATGAACCAACCTCAATCCTTTGCCAATGAACTTTCGGCAGGTTGGTTTTCAATGCTTGGTATAATGCTTTCTCCGTCTTCATGATTGATTGTTTTTATGTTGCTCCCATCAACAATTTGCTTTATCCTTGATATAAGATCCTCCGATGACATAGTCTCCATCTTTGATACCATTACTTCCTTACGATCAATATAAAGTCCTGCGACCTTACCTCTTGACACCTCTGCCGAGATCGCCGCAGCAATTTGTCCTGAATCCTTTGCTTCGTCACGCAAATGGGAAAGTTCTGTTAGATGCGAGTCAACACTAACTTCTGCCCTTTGGTTTTGTTTATCCAAAAGTTCGATAATGAAATTTGCAACTAATGGATTTTTGCGAAGCATCGCAGAACCTTGAACTTTTGAGCCAATCATGTCTTTGGTAAAGCCTGATTTTCTTGCTGCTTTTGCAGCAGACATTCCTTCAACATACAGTCTACAAAACTTTTTATGCTTTGGTAATAAAGGTCTGTGTCTCTTACCATCTGGGGCGATCCAGTAATTCCCACACTCTGATGGCAAAACTGGAGTATACTCGAGGTCTCTCATCAATTTGTCCTATTCATACTTTCAAGATGTATGATATCACAAATCTTACCAAATACAATGTAATTTTAAAATGAATTTATGTAATCATATCATAAAATCTTTCTCACGACCCTTTATCTATAGCTTGATATATCATATTTGAAATCGAAATATCATACCCATGATTCAAGGCTCACAGTGCATTACAAGCAATTCTATGACATTATGACATTATGATGGAGTTTTATGTATTTAAAATGTGAAAAGTGTTTAGATGAGACATTGGGGCATTTCTGCCCCTGTCATTAAATGTTTAATTCTTCGTTACTCATTAACTCTTCGTTGAGTTTATCAGTTTCTGCTACTACTGGACAGTGGTATACAGTTCTTTTGAATACTTTTGTAAAAACTTTTTGAAAAACTCTTTCTACTTTTTTGTATTCAGTGTTTAACTCAGCGATATCGTTTTTATGTAAATCAAGATCAAGTTGATCTTGTAATGAAATAATCCCATCTAATCTTGATTTCAATTTATTCAGAAGTTTATCGTAGTTCATACTGTCTCCTTTTCTTCTCTAATGAAAAAAGTATAAACATCGTTAGGCTGTTCTTTATCGACCAACTTTTCCATATCAACTAATGCACGACCAGCCCTATCAAAAGAAGTATAAATTGTACTAAATACTCTTTCAATGGATGTTGGGTATGCGTCTCTGCGAAAGTACCTCAAATGATGACAACCTAGTCGATATGTTGTCTTTGGTTCAGTCGCTTTTATCAAATTTTCTACTAATGTATTAGTCATTTTTTCTACCTTTCTAACTAAATTTTTAATATATAAATAGTATACAAAAAGATTAAATAGAAATAAAACCGAAACCTTTCTTTTTAATCGTAAAAAAAAGGGGCTGTAAGCCCCTCTTTATTATTAAGCGTCCAGTTGAATGTAACCAGCTTCGGTTAACATTTTTCTGTAAAAGTCATAAATCCTTTTCGGTGTTTGAACAGATTTTAAACCGTTCTCTACCATAGCATCTACAACTGCACCCTGTGTGGCTTCACCTCCCAATGCTTCGAGAGTATTAAGAACAACCATCGCTTGATCAGCAATCTTTCTGTTCTCAATAGACTTAGTCAATAACTTTACTTTTCTGTTATTGAACCCATTTTTAGATGGTGCAGGGATTCCTGAATTACCAACTGGGCTATTCTTAGTTTCTGTTGTTTTCGCAACTTTTTTTGCTTTAGTCATAACTTTCTTCCTTTCTATAAATATTTAAGTTATACCATTATGATACTTGAAAACCTTACTATAGTAAAGGGCTTTCTAATCTTTTTTATCGATTACTCGGCACTTAATTTAACTGTCAACTCTCGGTTATGTGTAGGCTTCTTAGTAGTCCATGGTTGAACTTTTCCGTGGACAAAACGAACACGACGTAAAAAATATTTTACGCCATCATTTGAAGCAGGAAGATCAAGATTACGAAACTCACCGAAATCTTGGATCGTAAGAAGACAAACATCTTTAGTAAAACCATCTTCACAATATCCCATTTTTTTACCAATACGATCAGGAATCTCCCAACCAATTTGATAAATATAGTAACGTTCAAATATCTTTTGAATAGACTCAATAAATTCATGAGCCTCAGTTTCATAAGATGTACTAGTTAACTCCATACAGTGATTACCAAACCATTCTTGCTGAACATGACGATAACCATGACCATCAATATAAATAACTAAAGCAATAACAGAGTAGTAAGAATGAGTAACATGAAGTTCAGTAGTCTCATCAACTACAAAAGTTAAACTAGAACCATTATCATAACAAAGACAAAACTCATTAGTTTTTTCCAATTGAGTATCATCGAAGAGTTGAATTAGCCGACCTTTTAGATCCATCCAATTCGTTCTGACTGTTAGATCAGTCGAGTCTTTTGTTTTTGTCATTCGACTGCTCCCCTCTCTAACTCGTACCTAAAGTAATTCCATGTTTCATCGTGAACATGAATAATATATAAATATTTTTGGTCAGTATATTGATAGATATCGTACTTAACCGTTCGATCATCTGACTTACACTGTCCAACAAAATGTAAACCATTTTGTCCATGATTCATTGTCTCAGGGATCTCGCTTGGATGCTCTGGGTGAGCAGGATCTTCGAAATGCCAATATTCGCAATATCCGAAACCATTACCATCTTCATTACCTAAATGTTTCCACATATCGTTCTTCCTTTCTAAAAATTATTTTTTATTTATATATAGTATAGCTTAAGATTAAAACGAATTAAAAACGAAAGTATTCGTTTTAATCGTAAAAACCCCACAGTCGTTAAACTGTGGGGTAAAGGTAGAAAGTGTCACAATTATTACATTGTGACGAGTATGACTATGTCCATGACGAACTGAACATAGTCCATGAAGTTAAGCGTCTGCATATTGAATAGCCAAATCTAAGGCTTTCGCTTTTGTGTTCGCTCCAACTCCAAACCATGCTGAGTGTAGTGCATTACCCTCACCTTTTGAAGAACGTTGATGATCTTCTTTATAGGTAACTCCGTTCAATGCACCCCACCATGTTCCTTTAGCTGACTTCATTGTTGCTCCTGGAGAAGCATCAATATTTTGAAGGACTTGCTCGATAGTCTTATTGATATTCTCTCGTACGATAAACTCAGTATCAGGTGTTTTCGCTTTCTCGATAAGCAACTTTGGTTGATAAAGTTCAGCAAGATAATTGAGAAGTGGTTCTTCTTTATACTGCCTCGATGCAAGAAACTCGGACTTATCTTTAAAGTCTTTAATTGCTTGGCTACTTAGTCCAAGGGCTTGCTCTGCAGCCTCTCGTACTTCAGCATCGAACTGTTTTACATGGGGCATACGAAGTGCTGTCCCATTACCTCGCAACGCCATTGTAAGTGTATTGTTACATACAACTCGTATCGGTGTAAACTTAATCGTCATAGCTTTACCTGCAGTGTGTGGCTGATTAATCAAAAGATAACCTTTTACTTCGTCACCACCAACTAACTTGAAATCATCTGCAAGTTTGGCTAAACCCCAAATCTCACCACCATCTTTAAGTGAACCTGCAGTCTCCATTTTCATGTGACCTGCTTTAGTAAACTTAACGAAGAAATCAAAAATCTCGTCGTTTTGTATTGGGATATAATTATCACCACAATGCGATAAAACTCTTGAATCGTTATCACGAACAATAAAGTGATGCCCCTCGCAGTGCATTACTCCAGTCTTTTCGTGATACTCTGGATCAGTAATAGTATAAGCTGGTCGCTTACTTACTGTCCAATCAAGCTTTGCAGCTTTCTGCATTTCTGCAGGTGTCAAGTCATCGCTGACTTGAGTGCCTAGCTTATGCCAAGGAACTTCGTTAGCATAAGCCATCGTTTCGATTTGATGTGCCATAGTCTTTCTCCTTTCTGCAAATCAAATTAATTTACTATATTTATTATAGTAAACCAGAATAAAAACGATTACTATTACAAAATAATGCTTTTAATCGTTTTTTGTTTAAGCTATCATTGATTGAACGTAATCCAAACTATAGGGCTCAGTCTCTCCTCCAGATTGAGCCTTTTTTAAATTGTTCCCACTTATGTTTTTTAATGATGCTTAAAATCTCGTCTTTGTTCGAACATTCTTTATTTAAAAACATTCCAACAATGGCATCACTAGACAAGCCCTTTTTGACTTGTCTAATAATTGCGTTTTTCTTCATTTTTCACGAGCCTTTTGTAATCGATCAATAAGTTCAATTATATTATTTTGTGCTTTGATCGTAGCTTTCAATCTAATATTTTCTTCTCGTGCTTCTTTAACTTTTTGTTTTAGTTCAGCAAGTTCTTTTCCTGCGTCACGAACAACTTTGGACATTTTATCGTCATAAACTTTATTGACGATATCGCCCATATTTGAAATAGGATCATTCATTTTCTTTTCCTTTCTTTTTTAATTGTGATAAAGTTATCTCGGTCATCCTTGCTGGTAAAACAACTTTATTGTTACAGTCGGTACAACAAGCATTTCTTTGATTATTTTCGTCTTTATAAGGTGCTATAGGCTCAGGGTTTTCACCCTCATACCAATAGCAGTCTTCACCATCCTTATCTTTCCCAAGATACTTCGGCTTAATTGATTCTTGGCAAATGCAACAAACCATAATTTTAGTTCTATCCATCATTTAGATACCTCTTGCTTTGCAGATTTTTCTCGTGCTGCACGTATAGCACTTAACTCAATAAGATCAATTGTACACTTGCCATTATGTATTACTTGTAGTCTACCAAAATCAGCAATAGCATCAGCAACTGTTAAATACCAATATTCATCATCCCCATCTGGGTAACGAATATGCCAATTATAATGATTAATAAACTTATCCATCATCATGCTCCTTTCGTATTTATACCGACAAGATCGGCTCGGTTACTTACAACGATGTAATTAGACTTATGTAATGGTACAACAGTGTGTACTCTTTTCTTTGCCTCAGCCTCACCACATGGTAAACAAGTACGATAGCCAAGAATAAAACGAGCAGGTGGTATCAACTGCTCGTTACAAACTTTACAATATTTCATAATCTACCTTTCTACTTTTATTATTTATACTTTAAGTATAAAGTAAGATTTAAAGAGAAAATATAGGATTATTATGTTTTTTATCGTGGCACTCGAAGCGTAGTGCATTATTCATTTCTTCTATCTCTATTGAGTAAAAGTTTTGGTTTCGAAGATATGAGGACAATGATCTTATCCTAGCTTCAGCTTCTTCCCTTGTCTTATATGAACCAATATATGATGAACCAGACTGACCTTTTGTTTTCAGTCTGATTCGATAGTAACCTTTAGTTGTTAGAATCATTAACGTCCCCTTTCTTCAAAAAGCTTTTCAGCTAAATCACTAACAGCTTCATCGATAACACCATTAGCTTCTTTTATTCTATACTCTTCTAACTTGTTTTGAAAGTCACTTATAGTCATAGAATTAATCTCTGTTAAAATATCACCTATTACGTGATCGTTTTGGTCACAACTCATTTAATCTGTCCTCCATCCAAGTACTAAAAAATCTATATCTTCAAGGTTAACTTGATCAAAAACTTTACTAGGCACATAGTCAGCCAGTTTGTAATGTGATTTACCACCAAACCAAGCACCCCCTACTCCCTTTGTCTCCATAGGTTGCCATCCTTTTTTCTTAATTAACTTTTCAAAGTCGGCTACAATTTTAATCTCAGCTTTTGTGTATTTCATTTTTCTTCCTTTCTGCTTCTTGCCATATGGCTCCTGATAATACTCTTAGCGTAGCACCTCTACCGAACTTTGAATTA
>VTLG01000960.1_pt1 | contig 23357 bp, 32 predicted proteins | sample 4694571 | NCBI WGS metagenome assembly VTLG01 (sample SAMN12604809, study PRJNA352737) | marine metagenome | biome: ENVO:00000447; feature: ENVO:00000209|ENVO:00000569|ENVO:01000036; material: ENVO:00002151; isolation source: viral sequences binned using virsorter ...
GGTTGTTGAAACTAGCTGAACTGAACCTTTAATTGTGCTCGAACTTGTGTTACTCATCATTATTCCTAGAATTACTGAGGTTGTAGACGAGGGCACAGTGTATAGCGTTTCAATTGTCGTACTGACATTAGTCTCGTTTGTCATTCGAAAAGTATTAGCCATTTATTCCTTTCACCCGAGTGCCACACTAAGGGCAATAATATCATCTATCGTTGCACTATTATTCCAAGTTGATGCTGAAGCAATATAAGCATCTGCTACTGCAGTCCCTTGCCAAGTTCCTGTTCCTATAGTTCCAACTGAAGTAATTTGAGTCTGGGCTGCGTCAACATTTAAGGTGTTTGTACTTAGGGTAAGTCCTGTTCCTCCAACCAAAGCAGTTTTGGAAATCGCAATTGCAGCATCAGATTTAATATCAGCATTGACAATTACATCGCTTGCTATCACAGTGGCATTACCAGAGGAGGTTACATCCCCGGTTAGATTTGCGTTAGTGGTAACACTCCCTGCTGTTAAACCTGAAGCAGTTCCAGTACAATTAGTCAAAACTCCAGAGGCCGGAGTACCCAGTGCAGGAGTTACAAGTGTGGGAGAAGAAGAAAGTACAACACTCCCGGTTCCTGTTTTAGAAGTTACACCAGTTCCACCTTGGGCAACTGCTATTGTAGTTCCTTCCCAAGTCCCTGTACCAATTGTCCCAACAGAGGTGATTTGTGTTTGTGCAGCATCTACATTCAGAGTATTCGTACTTAAGGTAAGACCTGTTCCCCCAACAAGTGCTGTCTTTGAAATTGCAATAGCTGCATCAGATTTAACATCTGCGTTTACAATTACGTCACTGGCTATTGAAGTGGCATTACCAGAACTTGTGACATCACCTGTCAAATTTGCATTCGTTGTTACTGTTGCAGCATTCCCAGAGATATTAGTTTGATCCCCTGTGTTGTTTCCTGAGATACTAGCATCTGACAAAGCTGAACTTAACTGCGCTACAGTAAACGATCCTAAAGTTGCTGCATTACCTGAAGAAGTAACATGTCCTGTTAGATTTGCATTGGTAGTAACATTTCCTGCAGTCAAACCTGATGCGGTTCCAGTTACATTTGTCATAACACCGCTTGCTGGTGTACCAAGTGCAGGAGTTGTCAGAGTAGGAGCAGTAAGTGTTTTATTAGTTAAGGTCTGTGATCCAGTTAATGTTGTAACAGTGGAGTCAATTGCAACTGATACCTCATTGCCTGAACCAGTTGTATCAATACCAGTACCACCTGCTATATCTAATGTTTCACTATCTAAATCAATACTTAATGCACCACCAGAATCCCCTTGAAAATCTAAATCTGATGCAGTTACTTGAGAATCAACATATGCAGTGGTTGCAATTTTAGTTGAGTTATCAGACGCACTCTGCGTGTTTGCTAAACAGTCTGTTAAAGTCTTGTTTGTTAAAGTCTGCGTATTCGTTAAAATTACAGCATCATCGAGAACATCGAAATTAGCGTTCAGCTTTGTGCCCCAAGTTCCTTTACTTCCTGCAACAGCAGGTTTGGTTAGGGATAAATTTGTTGTTGTTGTATCTGACATTAGGTTGCAATTATGTAGTTAACACAAAGGAAGGGCATTGCTCTCTCATGAAAAGTCATTGCTGTACCTGAACCAGTGTTTGCTGTATTACCCTGCTGAGTGTGAGAGTGAGCAGATTCAGAAACCGTGTGGGAAAGTGTTGCTGAACTGCCAAGAGTGGTTTCATGCCCCCAGACAGAGGCACTAGTTCCCTGATATTGCACAGCATCACCGTGATATGTAGTACTACCACCTCCAGCTTGCCATAATTCATAATTATGAGTGTGATCGGGGTGACTCGCAACTGTTATACCAGTGGAGTCTGACGAAGTACTCCCCTGCTGTGTGTGTGCGTGGGCAGGTAAATTTACTTCAGCTATTGAGAAGGTTTCCCTTCCTCCCCACTCTCCTAACTCTCTTGCAGTAAGTGCTGATCCTCCTGTAGGTGCTGCCCCACCGTTAGTATCTTCAGCAGCACCCCCTGCACCTGTTCCTGTTCCTACAGGTGCTCTCCCCCTGAAGTCTGGGACATTAAAAGTAGTACCTGAAGCACTACCGAAGCTTGTTCCTATAACATCAAATAAGTCATCATACAAAGTTCTTGAATAAGAAGATCCGTCACAGGGCAACCAGAAGTATCTTGTTCCACCTGCATAAGTTATAGATCCTAAAGCTTGAATTACAGAAAGAGTTGTGCTTGCATAAAGTTTTATTTCTCCTGCAAGCTGAGTAAGACCTTGCCGAGTAAACTTAGGCATAGTTACAAGATAGACAACCGAACTTATTGACTCTGAAGTAAAACCTGCGTCTGTACTTCCGTCTGCCTTTTTAAGATCAAGCTCAGTATCGGAGACAACATTGTCTATTTTAAATTCTCCCAAGTTAGCAGCATTAGTTGAAGCATTTGCAATGTAGATCCTGTCTCCCGCCACATAGTTATTAAAACCGTTGGAAGTTGCAGTTGTAATGTTGTTGCCTGAGAAAGTTAAGGTGTGAGTAACTCCTTTTTGATCTGTCTTGTCAACCTTCCTGAACGCTTGTGCATCCAGCGTATCAAGATCTGAATTTATAAGTGTGCCCCAAGTATCGTTTGCTCCGCCAACTTCAGGCTTGGTCAAACTGTAGTTGGTTGTGAAAGTGTTTGCCATTACTCTTTCCTCCCTATAATTAACTTTCTGGCAGCATAGTACCAAAAAGAATATTCATCTTCACCATAGAGTGATCCGTCTACTCTCTCTTGAGGATCATAAGTCAGTGAAGTTCCTGTTTGCCCTGAAAAAGAACTATCAGCAGTGCTGACAGAACTGTAAGTAATTGTTGGTGCTGTTTGCTCAGTATAAGTTGCACTTGTTGCAGCTTGATTATCAAAGGTTACTGTTGTCTTTGGTTGATCAGTGTAAGTCTGAATAGTAAGAACAAGAGTCACTTCCAACCTCCGTAATCAAGGTTCCTTTTTGCTCTCATTACTATCGTCCCGCTTTCTGTCTGTGCACGTTGATCACTGATCCTGAGTTCTTCTATCCCTTTGCCTAGTAATGCACCCCACACCCCAATTCTCTCATCGTTCATTAGCCAAGGTTCAGCTTGAACCAACGTGCCAAAAAGATAAATATCAACTTGGTTCGTTAGCAGGAAATTATCAGTGTTTGAGTCTGAAAGAGGAGCAATAGTTTTATAATATATTACCTCGATTTCATAAGTGGCATCGGGGGCAGGATAGAACTCTAAATCTGCTCCTGTGATAGCAAAATATCTTGGTTTTCCAGTAGTTGAGGATGCAGATTTCAGTTCGTCCATTTTAGACAAACTTACCTGCTCAAGCCTAACAATAGGATTAGAGTTAAGCTGGATATTGTAGAGTTCCAGAAGATCAGTGGGTTGCGAGACGAACTGCGTTGAAATGTCCGAAGTACTCCGGGTAATTTGGTTCCGAGTTCTCAGCACCCGGTTGAAGGATGCTTCTGCAAGAGAGATAAATTCTTTTATTTGTGCATCGGAAATATCACTTCGATTCAGGTAAGTCTTAACTGCACTGATCAGGGTGCTGTAAGACGTTATAGCCATTTATTTCTTGCCGTTACCTTTTTTGCTTCTTGCAATTGCCCGGTTGCAAATCATTCCCATTAGTATAAAATCACCTGCATTCCCGGGGAAGTTCTTGCGTATCTTGTTGAATGCTTGAACGTCTGGTTTTCCCTCGTCTCCGAGATCCAAGACTTTGTCTATCTGTTCGTTAATGTAATCTTTAAGGGCTTGTTTCATGTTAGAACCTCATGTTGGATGTTTTAAAATATTTATTGTCTGGATCTCGATACCACTTTTTCCACGCTTCGGAGTCGTTTGCCCAACCTTCTCTGACAGCACGGTAGTATATTATGTTCGGGATCTCAGCAATAGGCCAAGCGCAAGACTTCCGATCTAAAGGGACATGCTCACGTTTTGCGTGACAGTACTTCAAGAGTGCTGACACATCTTGCTTGCGGTTAAACGTAGTTATGTTATCACTAGGGGAGACATGATATTCAGACATAACGTCCCCCCTGTGATCATAAATTACGCTACTATTTGATGTAGCAGTTAACATAGATTACTGCTATGCGTAGGTCTTATTAACGTCAAACATCCAGCCGAAAGCTTGAACATTCGACATTTCTACGCCCCATTCGCACAGCAAATTTTCTACGTCAGCATCACCCTGTTTTGCTAGAGTCTGCCTAGTGAAAGGGCGTAAGAACGCAACCTTCAGATAATCCCAATCAATGAACCCAACGTCCACTCCGTTGGTGACTGCCATATGACGGTCAAGCATGACTTTACAGTCCCCGAAGTCTGTCTGGACTAGGGTCACATTGTTGGCAACTGTTTCAGGACTTACAATAATTTGAGAAGCAGCTCGTCCTGCGAAGTCCGATATCTCTCGCTTTATTGCACCGTTACAAACAACAGTATCAAGATCTCCTCCGTTGTCCCACAAACCGTTAGCAATTCCCATAAACAGTGCCTCGGTCATTACTCCAAGAGAACCTGCTGCTGTAGTTGAAGCCGTGTGAGCACCAGTTGCAGAAGTTGCAACTACTGTTGCTGCCCCGCCACCTGCTGCTGCACCTATGTGAATTGAAGTATCTGTTGATGCCCACGCAGATCCTGCAGTACCAAGTCTTCCAACCATATGCGGAAGAGACTCAGTCTGCCTTGCAGTCCCCGAAGCACCTGCGATTGCAGGGTTGTGGGACAAGATTGCTTTTTCTATGTCAATCTTTAACTGCTTTGAGCGCAGTGCCATTTGGTGTGCCATTTCTTGGGATTTTGCGTGCTGTGAAACACTTTGAATTGTTCCAGAAACAGTTGCGTTTCTCCAAGATATTTGCGTGTAGTTATTAAGCAAAGTAGTTGCTGTACCCGCATCAAGTTCTGCATCAACCTCGAGAATTTTCGCACCCTCGATATGTTTATTTGTGCTTGCACTTGTGGGCAGCGATTCTACTTGCCACTGATAAAGTGTATTGTTGACATCTCTGCGTCCGGCATTAGACAAAACGGGAGTTTCATCAGGATCCAGATTCATGATAACAGAGGAAATGTCCTCTTTTATCGCAGAGGCATCATATGTTTCCATTACGTCAGTTAAAACTGCCATAGTTACCTCCTTACAATTATTTTCTTAACATTACTTCGAATGCACTCGCTGCATCCTTTAATTTTCCTGTTTTTCTTAATTTGAGTTCAGCTTTCTTGAATTCTGACATCTTTTGCCGAGGTGCATTTGCATTTCTGACTGCAGTTGAACTAGCAGGAGTTGCCAAAGCTTTTTGTTTCAAGTTACCTTTTTTACTCTGTAACTCGTCCCACAAAAAAGCCTTGCGTAACATATTAATAGCACGAGAATCTGTTACCGAATTCAATTCTTCATCGGAGTAATTCTGCGTTCTACCATAGGTCATTAAATCTGCTTTTTCTTTTTCTGCAGTAGCTTGATCCTTCCACTCGGGGATTAGTTCCTCAAGTTTCTGTGCCTCAGTGTATAATTTCTTCTGCTGCTCAAGCTTACCCTGCTCTGCCAACTGTTGCTGCATGTGATAAACCTTCTGCTGCGCTGCTTCACGCTCAGTTGATCTCTCCTGCAACTCTTGTCTCTCAACCAAATATTGCATTGGGTTCTCAATTTTTAATTGTTCCCAATACTCACTTGACTGTTCGACTTCCTCGACTTTTTTTAAGTTGTCATATTCATCCTGAAGCTGATTAGCGAGTGATTGAATTGCTCGTAAAGAGTTTCTTTCCTCGTCAATTGCTTTTCTTTGCTCAGCGACTTCCTGAGTCTTTTTTGTATAATCCTGCTGGCGAAGGACATAATTTTGGAGTTCAGTTTGGTCAACCTCAATCAACTCACCGTTCTCCCCGAAAGGCAGTGCGTATTTTTGAGCTTCAACCTGCTGTTCTTCTTCTCCTTCCTCTTCCTCAGTTAATTCTTCTTCGGAAGTCTCTTCCTCTTCAGCAGTTAAATGATCAACAGTCTCCGTGGGTTGCTCTTCTTCGAGTGCCTCGGGTTCTGCTGCTTCTACTTCTTCAGGTTCCTTACCTGATAATAAATTTGCAAATGCATTTTCTGCAACTTGCATACTTTCTTGGGGTTGTGCTTGCTCACTCATTTTCTTTTAAGTTTTAAATGTGATGCTTCAAGACTCCCCTCGTTCATTATCCTGATTAGTGCTTCCTTCAATTCGTCCAGTAATTTGATCCTGTTGTAATGCATTTCCCTGATATCTTTATCAAGCGGATCTGTATTAATCAGTTTCTCAGTAAGAATCTTTCTTAACTCTTGCCAAGAATCATTAAAGATTTCTGCTGTGTAGATTCGCTGAGCTTCTTCGGCTCGAGCAATTTTTAAAGTATCTGCTGCCAATTTTCTTTTTTAAATTCGTTCAGAGGTATAATACACTGGAGTTAAAGATAATTTTTTTTACTCCTGCTGTTCCTGCTGAACCTGAAACCCTGCACCGAAAATTGGAAGTGCAACTGCAGGAAGTACTGCACCGTTTTTCATTGCTTTCCTTAATCCCTTGAATCCTTCTTCTGCAAGTATTTTTAATGCATTCATATGATCCTGCCTCAAAGGAGACTTCATTTTTTTGGACCAATCTGTTGCCCGGGCTATATTATCAAGGATTAACTGCCTGAATTCAGGTGAACTATCTATACTATCTAATACTGCAGGAATATTTGGATCATCAAGAAGTTTAAGAACTGTGTCTGTCCTGAGTGCTCTTCCTGCATTCCTTGGTGAAGAATTTGAAAGTGTATGCCTCCCGGGCATTTGCTGTTCTAACAAACGCTGAGAATCGGTAAGGTCTTCTAACTTTGTAACATCTTCATAATCTATATATCCGCTTATAACTCTTCCACGGTCTATTTCACTTATATCAACTTGAAGGATATCTGCTAATTCTTCCTGCCAACCACTAACTGCTTCACGTTTTTTAGTTGCTTTCTTTCCTTCAAGTAGTCTCGACATTTTTCTACCGTCTGGCAACCCACCTTCAGGAATGACTTCTTCACCTGCAGACCACAAGGAAGGTTTTGACCCCCACTCGTCAGGCCAAAGGACCACACTCTTGCCGTTGTCAGATAAGATCATTCCCCTTTCGTCTGCCCACTCTGCCAAGACTCGCATTCTACCCTCGTCAAGTGGTGCTCCAGTATGAACTTGGATCGAATTTGAAACAGAACTCTTAACTCCTCCACCTTTTTGGAAAGGAATAAACTTATGCCACGCAGATCCGTTCTGCATGTTAATATATCCGTGGATTCCCTCAATTGCATTCATGAAAGACTGAGATACGTCAGAAATCGTTCTTCCCCCCTCATCATTAACAAGATCAATAATTGCCTGATTTACTTGTGCTTGATTAAATTCAAATTGACCAGTGTGACTTTTGAAAACACCTGTTGCAGGACGCACACCCTTAGAATACAAACCTGTTGCACCAGTGATAACATCTTCATCAGTACCCAAAGTCCCCGAGATCTCATCTGAATATTCTTTTCTGGTTGCAGGATCTGATTTCGTTACTTTAGCAAGGTGTCCTGTACCTGCTCCGGGGATATATTCTCTTGTTCCAAATGCTAATTGTCTATGAAGTTCATCAGGATAAGTTTGCTTTGCCCACTCAATTGCTTCATCAAGATTACCGTTAAACTTATTAGGATATTTTGCAAATTGAGATTTCCCTTTTGCATAAACCCAAGCTGCTGCTTGAATTTCTGCTGCAGTCCAGTTGCTTCTTCCTCCAAGTTTAGCCTTGTTTGCCCGATCAACTGCAAGCACCGTTTCGTTGTCTAGAAAAACGTGTTCTTGTGGAGTGAATCCCCGGGAGATAGGTTTACCGTCATTATTCACATAACCAAATGCCCTTCCGTGCCAAATGTCGTTTGTCCCAGTAATTGGAGTCTCCACATTTGGATCTAAGGACTGTTTATAAACCCCTGTTTTTTTGCCAAGCTTAATTTGTTCTCCGCTTAACATTCCCTCTAGAAATTTTCTTGCTTGTGCAGTTGTTTTAATTTTCTCAGGGAAGTTTATTCCTTTTCCTGCTGCCCAGTTATTCAGTGCCTCAAATGACCAATTCAAATTGGGTCTAGGTTGTGCCTGTGCAGACCACAAAGCAAGTGCCTCAGAAAGTCTATCTTCTTTTTGCCTACTTCCTCCTGAAACACCCCTAGTCATAGTTCTCACCCTGTCATACCAATCTGCGCCCAACACCCCACCTGCAACTTGAGCATCAAACTCGTTACGCATTTTTTCAATTTGTGCTTTAGATTTAAAACCTCTTGGTCCACCAACAAACTGACCTTTTGCACCCTTAGAGTGATCATTAATCAGGTGCTTTTCCTTCCTTGCCTGATTAATTGCTTTTCTTAGAGTTGGTAAGTTCCTTATACCCTGATTAATAATTGCTTCCTGTTTTTTTGCAGTAGAAGTTAACATCCTTTTTCCTGCTCTTGCCAAGTCAAGAGCTACCCCGGCAACAGGGAGAGTAGAAAGAGCAACGTCTAAAGATTCAACCCCGGCCCAAATGCCGTGGGGGAGTGCTTCTAGATATTTACCCTGAGATAATAAACCTTCTGCTTTTGCTGTTTCTTGAGCAGATCTTTTAGCAGAACGATATTGCCCTTCACCGGGAGTCATATCTGCTCTTAATTCTGATATTTGATATTCCAATTCTTCGGGGGAGATCTTTGGTAGGGTTCCTTCCCAAACCGGGAGGTTAGAAAAGTCCCACCAAGGTAGGGATTTCTCTTTTTGAGGTTGGAGTAATCCAATATCTGTCCGGGTGGACATATCTGAAGGGGGGAAACTGCTAGGGTTAGAATTCTGAATCTGTATTTGCTGTAAGATCCGATCTAAGTTTGAGGTTTCAGTTGTATCCCCCCTCATTTTTTTCTCCTGCTTAATCTGCGTTCAACTTTTCTCAAGGTTGAGTGAACATACTTGTCTGCCTGTTCACCACTCAATCCTTTTTTCGTTGCTTGGCGTTTTAATTTACTGTGCAGCTTCTTAGGCATTTTGTGTTTCTTCTGACCAACGATCTACTCGTTCCCTTACCCGCTTAATATTTTCCTGATCATTGACCTTAACGCCACTATCCCGAGCAGAGTTACTAAGATAAGCATGCTCACCACTACAACAAGGATCGCTAACAGTTTTGCAGTCATTGCACTGGTAATGTCCGTGTACATAAACTTGGTAGGTTAAAATTCCGCAAGAATCACAAACAAGGAGGTCAAGCATTAAAGAACGATTTCTGAGGTCATACATTAAGGATTGTCAGGGAAGTACTTGTATCCTCTTTTTTCAATAGCTTGAATCTCAGAAGGACTTAAAACACCTTTATCCCTCAAGGCACTTGATTTACTGCTGTTGTCTGAAGTTATTGCATCAATTTCCGAAGGGGATAAGACACCTTCATCTCGCATTGCTTGAATTTGCTTTGCTGTATATCCTTTACCTTTTGGCATAATTTACTCCTGTTTCTTGTTAATTTTTGCTGCTTCAAGTAGACCCTGCTGGCGAATCAACTCACGGTTCGTTTCGATCATGCCCCGAAGCTGCGTAGTATCGATACTCTGGTTGTACTTGGCACTAAGCTCCTGCAGTTTAATCATTGCATCAGTTTCAATCTCTGTAGACTTCAATGCTGCGTCTGTCTGTGCCTTGTTCTCGTCTAAACCAAGTCGCATATGCTCTAATTCGAGTTGTGCCTTGCTCAATTCAACCTGCATCTGCATCATCTGCATCTGGATCTCTTCCTGAGAAGGTTTCTCTGGTTGAGGTTCTGGTGGAGGTTCTTTTGAAGGATCTTTGAAATAATCTTCTGCATTCTTGAACCCGGAAAGTTCTGTCATCTTCCTCAGAGTGTTTGAGTACTGCTGAACATTAACTAAAGGATTATCCGGGCCAACAAGCTTGATAATTTCTTCCTGTTTTGCAGCAATTGTCTGAAGTGCTTGCATTCTCAAGTTTTCGTCTCCCCCGCCAAGTGCAACATTAATCATAACGTCATAACCTGTGTCCCACGCAGCCGGGTGCATTGGAACCCACTCGTTTCTTAGCCTGATCATTGTCTCCCGGTCCTGATGCTGGACAATTAATTTTAATATTCCCTGATACAAGGGTTTGAGTGCAGTTTCAGCAAAATTCCTTGCAATATATTCCGTTTTCATCTGTGCAGCGCTGAGAGTACCGGATACCGCTATTGGGCTGCTCGACATTAAAGATTCTGGTGCTAATCCGAGAGACGCTTTTGAAATTCCTGTCCTGTTCTCTGTAATTTCCGAAAAATAGTTAAGGATAGGTTGGGCCTGTGCACCAACAAAAGGAACAGTCAAAGGTTTCACTGCATCTGGACTTCTCATTCTTATCAGTGCCCCAGTTTCCACATTCATTAAATCCGAAACTGAACATTGTCCGTCTATAAAACTTAGACGTGGAAAAATACTTAAACTGAGACTGTCCAACATTGCTCTGACCACCTGTGTTTTCGTCTTTTGTACGTCCCTTAACGTGTCAAATAAACCAGATCCACAAACATCGTGAGGCTCCCTATAAGGGGTCATATGAACCACGGGAAATTCATTAACAGGCTCATTCATAATGATTTTGTCAAAATTCGGACCTACTATGCACACTCTCCTGATTTCTGTGTAGTCATCGAGATCGTAATCCGCTTTTATATAAAGTTCGGTGTATAAAAGTTTTTTTGAAGCTTCCTGATATGCAACTCCTGAGACTTCCTTGCCTTGAATCTCTGGTCTTCGAGTGTAGTATTCTTTTTGCTCGTCTAGGTCATAAGTGTCACCTGCAAAATCAATAAAATCTTCTTTTTCATAACCGAGTGAAACAAGATCTGAAACGGTGACAACTCTCCTGTGTGCAATCAAGTCAGTTGAAGGATCTCCAAAACCTTTTGATCTCCTGTTGAACAAAATTTCCTCTGGCGGGATACACTCTAACCTGAACTTGCCTTTATTTGCCCTGCGTTTTACCTCAACATCGTGGATCATAGGAATTTGCTCTTGAGGCATATCAGACCCGGACGCAATAGGTCTTGAATCTATCGAAGCAATTTCAATCTTGTCATCCTGCATCAAGGCAGCAAGTGTATCGTCATCAAGACCAGTGTAGGAATATCCCTCAACCTCGTTTGCATATTCGTAAAAATACTTGATAAATCCACTCCCAACAATCAGCGAATCCTTCATTGCGTCATGCAGGACATTATAGAAATTAGCCTCATTCAGGCAATGCCTTACATAATCAGTTGCTTGGAGTGCAAAAGGAACGTCCTCGGGTTGCCGGGGCATAAATTCAAGCACTCTTTCAGTGGAAGTGAAGATTTTTAAGAGGGAAGGAAGGATAGCATTTACTGTGTCTCGAAGAGTAGAATCCACAAACTGTGAACGTCCCTGCTCTTCGTCACCATATTCACGCTGGTGGTAAACGTCTATTGCATTTGATCTGTGTGGTGCAAGGTGGTTTTCTAGGAAATCCTTGGCATCATTAAGCTGCGCCCTGCAGTGAGAAAGGAATTCTTCGTCATCAAGGTGGTCAACTTCAAGGATCGAAGTCTCTTCACCTTCTTCGGTGTACTTGTCTGTTTCTGGCATAGTCTAATCGTGATTTGAAATGAAACACTATGCTACCAGAAGGTTAATTATAATTTTTTTTACTGAATTCCTTGAATATCCCTGACTAAAGGTTGATTCCAAGAAAGTCTTTCACCTCCAATTAAAGTTGCGTTATTTGAGGCAAAAGTAAGGCAGAAAGCATCACCCAAATCAGGTGATTTCTCACCCCTTTTTCTCATTTCCTCTTTAGACTCAATCAAGTACCTTCCCCGGGAGTCAAACTTGTACCTTGGCGCAGATAATTCCCTTATAAGTTCCTGATCGTCAGGAATAGAACAGGTTTTCTTCTCAAAGAACTCCCGGGCCTTGTACCAGAGTTCTGCTCTCAGGTTTCCACATTCGTTTACAAGGGCACTTGACTCAGAAACGTTGATACCCCTAGTGGGTATGATGCCAATTTCGACTAAACGATCACACAGTCCGGCTCCGATTCCAATGCTGTCGATTAACAGTTCACTAGGTTGCTCTTCAGGTTTGGTATTCTGGAATTCGTTCATAATCTCACCCGCCAAAGACATTAAATCAAGTTTCCTCCAGGTTTTAATCTTTTCTGTGATGACGTTGCCTTTTCTCTTGCAAAGAGCAGATCTGTCCCGGCCCTGTCTCGCAACATCCAACCCCCAGATCACAGGCGTAGAAGGTGAAGGTTCTATCTCCCGGTTGATTGCGGACCTGATTATTGACGGTGTGATAAATCCTAGTTCGTCCTCGTCAGCAAATTCGCCCAATACCCTAACCTTGAACATTGCACTTTCTTCACCGTAAAGATTCCGCATTTCGTTAATGTAACTTTGTGAAACCCGGGGAGAGTCAAGACAGGAAACCTGAAAGTTAGTCCACTCGTCCTTGACCTTGTGGAATGTCTCGTAGAAGTATCCACTGTTTTTTGTGGGATTTCCGATAAGGATCATCTTGGCATTTTCCTGCGAAAGACTACCATAGGCACTTTCGAAAATCTTCTCATGCACTGCTGCTGCCTCGTCTACAATAAGCAACACTATTCCCTTTTCTGCGTGGACACCCTGAAGTGCGTCTGGTTGATCGATCCGGGCAACTGCAGCACGGATAAAAGACTCGTTTGGTGCTTCACGCAACCTTACAAGATCTTGAGTATGTTCAATTGAATCTTTTAGGACCGGGGGGAGATGCTCAATCCACATTTTGAGGTCTGCCCACAAAGCGGAATGAAGTTGTGCAGTAGAAGGAGCACTAATCACCCCCTTCACCGGAAAGTGGAAAAGTAGCGTGTGGAGGCACAGGAAGCAAAGTGCCGTTGATTTTCCTACTCCGTGACCCGCTGCTATTGAGCACTTCCGGGTATTAGGAATTATCTCGAAAAACTCCCTCTGCCAAGGATCTAGTTCTGCGCCAAGGCAGTTCTCTATGAAAGAAATAGGATCGTCCTTGTAAAGTTCAATAAACTCAGTTACTTCGTTTTTCAAGCCTCTTCCTACCTTCTCTCTGGTTAATTTTCATGTGCTCGCTTGAGTAAACTTTCTCTAATTTCCTAATAATTTTCTGGTGAAGCTTCAACACCTCAACGTGATTCACTCCTTTGAAATAATAATCTATCAGGACACTTTTAGTGTGAAGCCTTGCATAGATATCAAGGACATCATCAAGTGCATCAAGCTCAGATTGTGTAAGTGCTATCGAATTCATTAGGTTGTATCTCCTCAAATAATTCCCAAGGTATCATGAAAGCGGGAAGTCGATCCTTTCCTCCGTTTCTGCTCTTGAAAAATCTTGTCATCTGATAAACTCTTGCGTCTGGTTGAATCTTGTGCTGGAGCATCTGTCCTTCTGGGAATTCTATAATAAAGTAGAAGTCCTGGTTACAAAGCTGGACGATAGGAAACGCAAACTGAAACTTGTTTGTGCCTATCCTGAAGCCCGGGAACTCTTCTTGTATTTCCTCAACTGACTTATAGGACATTTTATACTCTACTAATGCCAGGTGCTTCTCGTCACGCATACATTGCCAGTCTGCATGATAGAAGTCTGGATTTTCATAAAGCTCAACTTTCCAGAAGTTCTCAAGAAAAGCTTTTGCTCTCTTTTCGTTAAGCTTGTCACCTTTTGATTCTAGTCCCAAGTGGCCCCCTAGATTGTGTTTGAATCTGTTACCCCAAGACGCTCAAAAGCCAACTTGGACATTGCAACGTGAAAATATTCGTTGAACTTGTTGTTATATTCCTCAACAGAATCAGGATAAGATTCCTCCCTCAATTTCAAATATGCAATTGCCTCTGCCTCTGGAATAAGCAACTCCCGGTTCTTCACATAATCAAGCTGCTTTAACCTTTTACGCTGCGTATTCCTGTGACTCAGGAGAACAAGCAGATCCTGAATCAACTCCACCTGCTCGTGTCCGAAACTTGAGGGATAATTCCCTTCCCGATCACAGAAACGCAGCAGTATCCTCAAAGCTTTTTCTGCATCATCAGACAACTTGACGCCTCGTGCTAATGCTTGTAGTTCTTTCTTATAGTCGCTCATTGTAATTCTTAATGAATTCGGTTAATGCTCCTCGTGTTATAAGGTGAGTCCCACCTGTCTTGAACTGTCTGGTCCTCAAGTTCCCTCTCTGGATATGCTTCTTCAAAGCCTCATAAGTCATGAAAACGTCAAAGTCTTCACGCAGCAAATCTAAAGCTTCAAGCGTATTTAGATAGGGTTTTCGCATACTCTTCAACTAGTAACTCACCGCAATCATCACACTTCTCGATATAGCGGTTATTCAAGTGACCAACAAACTTTCTCTTGTGCTCACAGTTTGCAAAGTCCCAATCCTCCTGCAACTTTGCAGCAACCTTCTCAGGCACTATCATTACTGCGTCTACTTTCAGGAATACAAATATTCCGAATATCACCCCTAGCAGGATGACGCTAAAGTAAGCTACAACAAAAATAATAAACATGTCGTTCATATGACCTCTTCATGTTTTGTCCTGTTCTTCAAAAATCTCCCTGAATCTGATCAGGGGGATCATTGCTACCTGGGGCACAATACTATTCCCCAACGCTTTCAATCTCTTGACCCTGTTCTCCCTTACTGTAGTTACTCTTGGGATATCGGGTTCGTAAAGCCAGGTGGATATCCCATTAGCCACTCCACCCAGTCCGGGTTCAAATTCCCCTTGACTGTCTCGTTCCCCTTCCCCTCCAATACTGCATTCGGTAGTTTGTCGAATGCTCTGCTCTTTCCGTCCTTCCTTATCAGTGATTCTGTCTTGTATGCCCCCTTGTAATCGCTTTTGGTTGGAGTTGGGAACATTCTCTCCGGGTTGAACACTGCTGCTGTCAGGTTGTTCTGGTGATCCCCCCTCCAGCGTTTTGTTGCCTTGTTGCTGTCCTGTACTGTTGGAGTAGGCCAGTTTCTCTGTCGGTGAGCTACCTCTGAAACCAGACTTGGTCCCCCGAGTTTCTTCTGATATCTCTCCTCTGAAATCGGTCCCCTCTGAGCATCGAATGCTTGAGGAGTCGGCCACATTCTTACTGCATGACAAAGCATTACCTGTTTCCCTTTCTCTATCCTGTTGCGAACATTCAGAGTGTCTGATTTTGTTTCTGTTGCTGTGGGAGTAGGCCACATTTTTACTGCCACAGGCAAAGGAGTTCCCCCCTGTGAATACTTCTTCGTTCTCTCGGTTGCTGAATCCTGAGTTGGAGTAGGCCACATTTTGCTTTCCCTCATATCTGAAAGAGGTTCCTCCCCTGACATCATCACCTGTTCCTGAAGGGTCCCCGGGGGAACTGTCTCCCTTCCTGACGCATTCCTTTTCTCCTGTCTCTGCATCATTTTCTCTGGAGAACGAGGATCTATCTGCACTGCTGTTGGAGTTAGCCACATATGCAATACACCACCAACGTTTTCTAAGGTGAGGTGCTCCCAGATCTTTTGCTGATATAATTTTCCACTCACAATCATACCCTCGCGAGGCCACTTCCCGGTAAACAAGTCTTGCCCACTCTCCTTTTCCTCCAGAAAGGATATTTGGCACGTTTTCCAACAGGAGTGCTGGTCTAACACCGCTATAGGCATAGAATTCGTCACTGAGCCTCATTATCTCGAAAAAGAGTCCTGAACGTTCTGCTGTGATCCCCTTCTGAACCCCGGCAACAGAGAGATCCTGACAAGGGAAACCCGAACTCATTAAGTGAACCACTTCCCCCTGTCTGATAACGTCTTCCGGGTGGAGTTCCTTGATATCCTCGAATACTGGAATCCCGGGGAAGTTCTTTTTTAAGAGATCCCTGCAGAAATCCTCTATCTCGCAGAATCCTACAGTTCGATATCCTCCTACCCAACTTGACGCAAGAGTGAATCCACCGATACCACTGAACAAGTCCAGTAAATTGATCATGTAACATTAAAAAAAATAAAATAATAATAGGGTTTTGAGGTGTATCTGGGGGGGACGTTTTTTTATTCCAACCCACCCCCCGGGGGGGCTAAAAATATAGGGTCTATATAATCCAAGATCCTCGTATTTGAACTTCAACCCCCTACAAGACCTACTACATACTATGACTTCCCCCTGTTAAGCCTTGGTATTACTGGATAGACTAACTTTTGACTGATAAATAGCGACTCTAACCAACGCATCGATCCAATAGGTAATTTCCTCGCATGCGTGAGACTTTCAGCGACACCTGTGGGCGCAGGTCCAAACAACCTTATCCCACACTCATTTGCGTACCCTCTGAACGTCTCTACCCTTCCTGTCATGTTGTCTACCTGTTCCCTTGTGTGCTTGATCCTGACTTCGTCAACAATGCAGTCACAGTATGCTGTCGCTTGTCCCGGGTGCATTCTCTTTTGAAGTGCAGCATTGAAACAGTGTGCCCAAAGCTGCCTGACATATTCAGTGTCATATGTTCCAGTGAATGCAGGGTTTGTTTCGGTTGCTCTGCTTGTCACTACACCAACAGATAACGTCAACATAGCTATCACGGTGATTAAGAATATCTTGATTATAACTTCTGTAAATCTCATAGACCTCCTTGTGTAAGTTTCGAAATAGCTCGGGACTATACACTATAAATCCTCGTTATTTTTTAGCTGCTTCTTCTTGGGAGTAATATCCTTGATCTTTTTCCTGTTCAAATCTCTTAGCTGCTGAACATGCTGAACCCTAGTATCCTGAGTCACTTCAAGCTTTCTCTTGTCACCATATTTGTCCGGGTTACCAACCTTTGCGTCCCAGGTTCGCATTTGAAAGATCAGGTTACCTAAAGCCGGGTTTGGTTTACCCTCCGAGATCTGTTGTTCAAACACTTCCTCTAATCTGTCTGCCTTTTGTGCAACAGAGTCAGCAGATCCGTCTGCTCTCATATTGCGATATTCTTCAACCTTCTTTTCCTTCTCAGGATCTTCCTTGACCCACCTGTAAATTGCCATTTTGGGTAAGTCATATGCTTGAGCAATAGTGAGTGCATTAGCACCGTTTTCGAACATCATCCAGACCTGCTCCCAGAACTCAGGATCACTTTTTAGTTCTTCGGTCAGTTGTTTTCGAAGTCCCTTTTTTGATTTTATTACCTTTGTTTTTTTTGGCCCAGTAAGCTCTTTGTTGTGCTCTTTTGATTTCATCCTGAATATCCTGATCAACTTTTAAACGTTTTATAAATGCTTTTTGGAACTGCCTTATTTTTCTCTCTTCGAGTAGCTTGTCTTCCTTCGTCCTGTAAATTATCTCATAGGTATTTACTTCTTTTTCTCGTATGATCCCTACGCCTATATTCTCAGGCAGATACTTCTTAAGCTCAGTTTCAAACTCTTCAGCCTCTTGGACTGTCTTGAATTTTGTCAGGGTGCTTTTTGTTCTTGGGATCTGGGATATTACTTGGCTTAACTGTTCTTTTAACTTCCCCGGTGGAAGATTTAAGTTCGGTCCAGAGTTTCTTTTCAAGCCCCTTGTGTTCCGGGTATCTATTCCCAAGGAACCCCCAGGATATTTTTCTCCTGTGCTTCTGGTGGAGTTTCTGGATCGCACTTTCCGCTTCTTCCCAAGAGGTGATGATAAAGTAGTGGATTCCGAATTCTTCTGCTCGTTGCTGCCAGTTCTTCTGCGCCTCACTTTGCTTACCTGTTGGAGATTTAATTTCAAATGCGAAGAGCACCGGGATTTTAGCCATTAGGTAAGCACCTATGAAATCTGGTGCACCCTTCTCATTGTTTGTTCGAAACCCGCCCTTTCCGTCTGGGATTCCTGTTGTCTGCATTCGAAACAGGCGAACTGTTTTGGCTCGAAGACCTGCCCACTGCAGTACGCCTTTCGTTACTTCCTTCTCGTTTAATTTCCTCAGTTGCTTCTTTTGCGGTTCTGTTTTTTTTGTAGCTTTCATTTATCCTTTCGTCATGCGTTGTGTCACCTAATTGTAAATTGAGATACCCTTTAACCAGTTGCCTGAAAGTTCCTAGATTTTGAAGTTTAGATCTATGTTCAAATTTCATTTCCCTTTTTGGGGGAATATAAGGGGGTTTCTTATTACTTTCTTTATTAATTACTTTCTTTATTTGTCTGTTAGAGGGTTTGTTAGACAGTCTGTTAGAAGGTTTGTTACCCTCAATATTTTTGCCCTGATAAAGTGAATAATTACATACCTTTAAGACCCTTCCACCGTTTGTTAGTCCCCTTGTTAGGTCTTCTGTTAGACAGTCTGTTGCCTTTAAGACCTTGATAGCAGTACGAATATTCTGGATACTAAGCCCAGTTTCATAAGAGGATCTTTGAAGCGTTGTGGCGAATTCACCCTTGGAAATCGAGACATCGACACCCCCTAAATTGAATGTCGTGGGTTCATCATTCCACCAAGCTGAAAGAATGCAGTAGGTGAAATAATGAAATGTGAGAGGCTTTTTAAATATCGGGTTTTTCCTTGCCTTGCGGAATAACTTGATATAAGAATCTTGTTTTTGCTGCTCTTCCATGAGCACGATGCCTCGTCCAATGAGTTAAGGTAACCCTAGAACCCGGAACCCCCGGAATCATCGTCAGGATACCACTTCAGTTGCCACTGTGGTTGATTCTCTGGTGGTGCTACCCAGTTACCCTCACTATCCTTAATGCTGCGAGGCCAGAGCATTACTTTCCCACCGAAAGGCCACTGTCCACTGAAATACTCGTCACGTCCAGATCCCTCGTCCGGGGGGTTATTAAACATATTGCAAATTAATCTACCTGCCATTTTTACCTTCCTTTATTTTTTTCAATGTCCTTAGAAACCAGGTCATCAAAATATTGGGTTATAGTTATAGACCGTTCTGAACATTCCTTGAGAACGTGCCTAGCTTTTGAGTATTTTAGATAGAACAGGAATGCCCTTAAAATACTCTCCTTGGGGCGTCCTCTTCCAACGTGTTTAAACGTTTTAAAAGGTCTACCCTTACTCTTTGCTTTTGCTAACATTTTCTTTTTCTTCATAAGATTAAAAACCGTGAGGTTGCCCCCAGTGATAGATAGTTGACCAAGTTAAAACTATCCAAATTAAGTACTTCCAGAACAGGTACTCTATCAATTTCCAAACCTGTTCTTCTTGGTTTGATGACGATAATTCTTCTGGTATATCTGTGGGATAACAACTTCTGGGACTGCTCTGCCATACTGATCCTTTTTATCCCTTGCGTACTCTTTTCCTCTAGTGCTCATAATAAAGTTATAGTTTAAGTGTTTGATAGTCGAAGCGGGTCTTGGGGAAACCTAGATCCTGATTTTGTTCCCAATAAGGTCCAGCCAAGACCTTCTCACTGTCTCATCTTCAATAGCGCAAACAATGAGTATAAATAGCATCTAATACGATTAGTGCTATCACAAAGACCCGCTTTATTATTACTTTTTAACAACATCAACTTTCTTCTGTTCTGATAACTTATTCAGCAGTTCAAAATAGGTTTGATGCTGTGCAACTGCGAAGCCCAAAGCAGAAATTTCCTTTCTCATTTCTATCAGGATTTTTTCGAAATCTTTAAGCCTCTTTTCTAACTCTTTTTTAGTCATTGATATTTTTCTCCAGACCGTTACCCGAAGGGCATTGAGGATTTCTTTTACACAGATCAGAATTCTTCATTATCAGATATGTGTATAAATGATCCCTACGCTGCTGCTTTTCTTGATCTCGGTCTTGCACCCTTTTTAGTGCTCTCAGGAGATTCTGTTTGTTGTTCCTGGTTTTCAAAGAATTCTTGTGCTTCACGTCCGCTTCGATTGATTTGCGGAGCATTGGCTTTGTCTTCCTCGATAGCACTTCTTGAACTGCTCTCTCCACTTCCTTCCGAGTTGGATCTTTCATCTTCTGTCTCCTCTTCTTGGGTTATTGTTTGAAAGTCACTACTACCTAAAGTAATAGTCTGACCCTCTCCTGTATCCTCGGCTGCTACCGAGGCAAAACTTAAACGATCAGCGTGGGCATTCTGCTTCTTGCTGATTGTCTTTGACATTTTCTTAATAACAGACTTGAGACACATTGCCTCGTAATCTGTGTTCCAAGGGTGACCTTTAGAATGTGCCCCGCCAGACTTTGACTTAATTCGCTCACACTCTTCCCGGGTCATTAACTCAAATTTAATCTGATCTGAATTTGGAATTTCAGCACAGGCATAAACGGCAACTAACTCACCTCTGTTACCACTTAATGTCGGGGAATGTTTTACTTGCGGGGAAGTGCCAAGTTGAATGTCAACGTTAGGCAGGTCAGATTCATAAATAGGATAAGCCCAAACTGAAATAACGTGACCACCTCTGTACATTAATTCGAGTTGACCCTTGTACCCGATAACCAGAGTACATTTATTACCGTAGGGGACTAAGTAGGCTTCACCAGATACTGAACTGGGTTCAAGTCCCAGGTAACAGGCTTGCTTGACTGACTCCAAGATGCTCTCAATTGTGCAGTCCTGAAGACGTTTATTTTTCATTACTTCTGCAGCAGCTACTTCATATGTCCGCTGCAAATTGAATGAGGAATCAGGGACAGTTACCCTGAACTCTTCGTCATATATATTGCAGTGCTTCAGCACCACTTCTTTTGTTAACTTAGACGCTTGTCTCATCTCCTTGCTCCATTCTGAGGCTTTTGTTTATCTGCCAATCCCAAAGGGTAAATTCCTTCGGACCAGCAGGACTATAATTAGGGAACTCAGCGAGTTCACCTTTCTTGTAAAGTTGTTTGCAAATATTTAATGCCCTTGCTCTTTTTGCTCTCCCGCTTTCAAGTATCACTTCATCTGCATAATAAATTCCGCTACCGAAAGGGTGCTCAGTCTCCAGAACGTACCAGATAAATTTTCCGATAGTCTCTTCCGGGTAGAGTGCCTGAAGAGCAACAGTATAATGATAGGCTTGCATATCGTAGTTCCTGTCATACATTTTCTTGTGGAACGCCCGGGGGTTTCCGATATCAGTGGTTTTGAGATCCCCGGGAACTTTCACATTCCGGGTGATCAGGTTTTGTGTGATATGATCCAGCATCGCTTTCATTGGGATTCCGTCCTCAATCCACAAAACAATAGTCTGCCAAGTACCGTTGAGACGTTCCCACAAAAGATTATTTGAGAGTGCAGATTTCATCATCATCATTATTGTGTCAAACTCCTTTTCAGTGATGATCAGCTTTCCTTTATTTGCATCTCTGAAATCCTTCTGTTTGTTCCTGCTTCCTGTTCCTTCCCACAAGGGCATCACTGCAACCCGGTCCAAGATCTTCCCAACATTGAAATCCACCTTATCTAAGGACACATACTTTTGTGCCTTGATTAACTCGGCAAGAAGTTCCAGATATAATTCTGCAGCGGAGCCGAGGATCATTGGCCTTGAAGGTTCAATACCCTCCCACGCTTTTTGATACCAGGGGGATTCATTTATAAGAGTGGAACCAAAGGAGTTACTAAACGCTTGTATCTGGTGATACTCTTGTTCGGTGCAGTTAACGATTGAGGGGAAATGATCTACACAAAAGAAACATTCTGATCCGGGGAACCACTCCGGGGGGATTGCAAGTTCACCTTCAGTGAGTCCTTTTATGTCTGGGAAGAATTTAACTTCCACATTTTCATTCGACATAGTATCCTTTCCTTTCATGCTCATCCAATGAGTAATGAAAAGGGGGGCTTATCGGGTGGAAAGGAGCAAACACCACGATCAGTTTATTCTGATTACCCCCCTCTTTGAATATTTTGCCCTTTCACTTAACGATCAGATATTCTCTGGAAAGCAACTTAAGTGCCAAGGAATACTGATTGAATATATAATCTATCATAATAGATATCTAATGACAAGTATAAAATTGCTATTAGTGAAAAAAGTTCCTGAACTGTTGGAAATCTTGGTGAGGTTCAAGGAACAAATGAAGGACCGAGGGGATACGCAAAGATCTCTCGCTTCGAAAATATCTTGTCACGCAGGGCAACTTTCAAAAGCTTTGGCAGGTAACTCCCTACCGTCTGCGAATATCCTTATAGGAATAGCCAGAGAGGGATATGATATGAACTTCATTCTTAGAGGTGAAGTGTCCCGGGAAGAATCTTGGGCAGAAGAAAAGAAGATGTTGCTTTTTCATATTGATAGGCTTGAAGATCTTTTAAAAAAATAATCTAACCACAAAACAACCCCCTGTTCTCTAGGGGGGTTCCCCACTTGTCATAAGTACACCCCTTACACCCCCTAAATTCATCAACGATTTCAGTTGATAAAAAAAATATAATTATTTGTTATTATTTGCTTGACAATAGCGAACAGGGTATATATATTAGATATTGAGTATTTTATATAAACCCTAACTAAGGAGCAATATGAACGAACTGAAGCTGAAAACATTCATTGAGCAAATAGAAGCAGCAGAAGAAAAAAGTGTCCCAGAACTGGAAATTCTTTTGAGGGACTTGACTGAGAAAATTAATACCCCCGGTAAGAATTTGGATTCACATCTAAATTTACTAGATCTTAGAGACAGAGTAATTGTGTTGCTTGAATCCCTACTTCCAAGCCGGAGATTAGCTAACCTTTTCAAGGAAACCTTAAGGTCAATAGCTAATAAAAATATATAACCAACCCGCCCCTTCGGGGGAACAACGGAGAGCCTATGAGTAAGAAGAAAACAAGATCACCAAAAGACAAGAAGATCGGATATGTCGGTGGAGTGCCCAGAGTTAATCCACCTGCAGCAATTCGTGACGAGGAATCAAGAGAACGTCAGAAGGATTTAGAGAAGCACAGAATGTATTCTGATCCTGACGAAAACTGGTCTGGTTTACGATAACTAATTTAACTTAACTGAAAGGAACAATATGAGTGCATTTAAACCTATCACAATTTTCAGACCTAGAAAGAACGTCATTGCAAAGTTCAGGTTAACTGACGGTATTAACCTTCCAAACCAGACTGTCCTTTTTGCAGACCTGAGTCTATTCAGGGAATATGCAAGAAGGATCTCAGCTAATACTTTGGGCAAGCTTGATTATGATATAGCAGAATATGCTGTAGATAATGAGTTGCCAAAACCTTCCTATAATAATAAGGAATCCCGCTTTCATTATGCCTTGAGGGAAGGACTCCTAAAAAAGCGTCAGGACTTTATTGAGAGTAAAAAAGTAAAGCCTGTTGTTACCT
>VTLG01002618.1_pt1 | contig 23352 bp, 38 predicted proteins | sample 4694571 | NCBI WGS metagenome assembly VTLG01 (sample SAMN12604809, study PRJNA352737) | marine metagenome | biome: ENVO:00000447; feature: ENVO:00000209|ENVO:00000569|ENVO:01000036; material: ENVO:00002151; isolation source: viral sequences binned using virsorter ...
TCTTTAATTTTGCGTATAAAAAATGAAAGCCCAACCGCGCGATGTACGTGTATCTAGTCTAAACTTTTAGACCCCCCTGCCTTGCTATCTATAAATTCATTAGTCATACCTATTAACTCTTCTTTTATTTGTTTTATTTGTTGAGCTTGTAGATCGCATCTAGACTCTAATATGTTTATCTCACTTCTTAACTTATCAATAACATCTTCTTGTAGTCTTATTAAAATCTCTTGACGTTCTACTAATGTTTCTGCTGTGCTAATGTAGTCTAATACTTTATTGTTCATTGTAATTGATTTTCTCTAATTCAAACTCTAAATGGTTTATTGCTTTCTTTATACATTCATAAGGTGTTTCATGTTTACGCTCTGCTCTTAATAGATAGGTAACCGCAGTTCCTACATTGTAACTTAAATTAAAGTCCTCTATTACTTTTCTTGCTTCTATTCCATATCTATCGCCAATGTAATAGCTTGGTATCTTTAAATCCTTTTCTTCCATTCCGTTTCTTGTATAGTCGTAATAGTATTCACTTTTTTTCATTCCAACGCTTATTAAATTCTTTGTCCCTTTTATCCTCTCGGTGGCTAAAGTATAAATGTAGACTAATATACCCCAGCATCATTATTAGCACAATCTGATATAATACTTCCATAATTATGACTTGATCTTTTACTTAATAAATAATTGTCTTGCCTTGTATTCATTGTAAATCCGAACTGCAACTCAAATAGACTTCTTTCTTCTTTTCTTTTTTTCCCAGTTTGTTTTTTGGTTGTGGTGGGATAAACACAAGGTTTGTAAGTTATTTGGGTCGAGTCCTTCTCCTCCGTCTTGAATTTCTTTAATGTGATCAACTATTATTCTTTCTTTTATGTTAATACTTCCTTCCTCTTTGCACCATTCACAAATTGGATTTCTTTCAATATGCCACTTCCTTAACTCACGCCATCTTCTTGAATTATAGAAGTCGGAGTTTTCGCTAATGTGTTCTTTAGTGAATCCAGTCTTTTTCTTGCTTGATGCAATCCATTTCTTTTTCTTTCCTTTTGGTAACCTTGGCATCAGTTTAAGTACATTCTATCTTCGTCTGTAGTGTCTGGCATTATATACTCTATTTCTATTATTGGCGGTACACCGCCCTCTATTAACCAATCCTCAAGGCTTTCTATTAAAGTATCTATTGCCATTTGATGCCCTTCGTCAACACTCATGGTGTCGCTAAAGTTTACTTTTATACTAACTGACGCTTTTATCTTCATTTTGTATTTTAATAAATTCTACTATAAATAAATGTAGAAAGATTGGAATTGCCAAAGGTAATAAACAAATCATTACAAATAGAGCTAGGAATGTTTTAAAGATGGCTCTTAAAGTCCTCAACATCTTTGTATATTTTAGTTTCATACTGTTCGCAATGTTTATCATACTTCTCTTTTTCGTACCTAAAGTCCTCTCTTTGTCCAAACATAAGCTGAAAACCTATGTCGCTATTTATTTTTTTTGGCAATACTAATTTAAAACCGTTCTTCGTTCTTTTCCAAATCTCTTGATTTTTGGTTGCCTTACTCAAGAGTAGATTTATATTTATTAATTATGCGCTCCATTTGAGATTCATACCAAATAGGAAAGTCATAAACTTGCTCTCCAGATTCCCAGACCCTATACAACACCGCTCTTAATCTTTGTGAAGCGGTTTTAGTTTTGCCTACTTCAAAGTCAGATGTGAACTTTTCGACCTCTTCAGCTTCAGCTTTACTTATGTCATCAGAGCTTATAAGAACCATTCCTGGCATCTTACGAAGTCCGAAGATTCTCATCATGGTTTCATCTGGGAGTTCTTGTGTGTGTATGTTGATTGATAAAGTTCCGTCTGATAATGTTGCAACCTTATTAACTCCTCCTTCAAATATGACTGTCTTTTTCATTGGATGCAATATATAAAACCTCTAATAACTCCCAATCTTTTGGGGGTAAAGTTTTAAACAATTTATTGTTTATTAAGCTCTCTAATCTTTTGTTTATAGTATTCAATCGACTCTTCATAATCAACTCTAGTTAGTTTAACAGTAATGTGGATTCTACTCTCTATTTCTTCTACTGTTCCTTTTCCCCATTTGTTTTCTACTCCTCTTGATGCTTTAATCTGATTCCCATTTAAGAAGGTATTACAATAATTACATTGGGCATTAACATTCTTTTCATCATATCTTGTAGCTAAATATCTTCTGCTAAATAAATGCCCAGCATGGATAGAACCTCCAAAAGCTGGAGCTTCTTTACCACAACTTATACATTTACAATTCCCTTTATAATCACAATCCCTTAATCTAATGTACTCACTAAATATCTTATCTAACTTCTTTTTAAGTTTACTTATTGTTGCCATTAAAATAATTCAGTTTGCTTTATGTCTTTCTTTGTAATTATACCTAAAGCAGTTTCTAGTATTGTTTTACCAGCTTCATAATCTACTAAATTTCTAGCTATTTTTTGTCTAGATTGTTTGCCATTATATTTAGTAAAGTCGTAATCGTGAAACTTACTTAAAGCTTGTATTAAATTTTTAGTTCTACTTAAATCTGGGTTTTTTCTTGTGCTAAGTATACTAGGTAAATTAAAATTTGTCCAATATAAATGTCTGTTCCTTTTTTTAGCAGGTATTAAAGGTTCATAGTATGGTATAACATTTTCCACTACATATTTACCTTTATAATAAGTATCTAAAAAAATGATTTCTTCATATAATTTCATATCTGGGTATCTAGGTGTCCAACTTTCTCTAGTATATTGGCTTATATTTATTCTACTATGAGTTGGGCAAGGTGGGGATGTCCATACAAAATCAAACTCTTTATAGTGGTCTAATAAGTATTGATGTGCATCTGCAACTATTACTTTATCATTAGGGAATCTTTCTTGATATAAATGAGCTAAATCTTTATCTAATTCTACTGCTGTTATTTCGTGTTCATCTCCCCACTTGTATCGATTGCCACCTAAACAAGCGTATAAATTTAATATCTTCATTTTGCTATCTTTTTTACTTCTCTAGGTCCAATAAGCTTACTCATATCGTCTAACCTTTTTTGATGTTGCTGAAAGCTTTCTATTTGATTGTTTTGCCTTCTTAACTGTTCATGCTTTTTAAAGTCCCTTAAAAACTTATTCCAAGTGGGAACATTAACAAAGATAGGAGGATCATTTTCTTGCAATCCTTTCTTTATTGCAAATCTAACCTGGTCCAATGTCAATGAGCTATACTTACTAATTAAATCCTCAACAAATTGCTCATTTAGCTTTTTTATAATTAATGCTTCTGGTTTATGTCCTAAAAGGATATAAAACTCTCCAAGAATGTCTAAACATTCTAATTTTAGAGCTTTGATGTCTTTGCACCTATTCCAGATTTGATTCTTTTTGTCCATTGATTTGTTGTTTAACTTCTAAAATTACATCCATAAGGGCGTCATAAACATCTTCAAACTCTTGATTGTTTTGAGTTATGTGTACTATTTCCCTTTCATATTGTGCCGAAACTTTGAGAAGTCTATTAAACTTCATTTTCATTCCTTGCTTGTGAACCCCCTTTAAATTGTAAAGTTGCTCATTAAATGCCCTCATTGTAGCCATTAACATTATTACATCTGATTTTTGCTCTTCAGTCATTGTATTCTTTATTAATTAAATCTATTGCCTTTTGATATTCACTTAACACCTCAACGGTCTTACTTCTTTTTTCTTTATACTCAAAAATGCCCTTCCAACCGTTCTCCATTGATTGGCGCAAAATGTCCGCTTGAAGTTGAAAGTCCGAACCAGCCAAGCGCAAGAGCTTACTTATTGCCGACCGTTCTCCTAATGATTTATATGATGCCCTAAACTCTTTTTTTCTAAACTCTTTCCAAAGCTCCCAAGCTTCTACATTTAATTCAACTGGATAATCAAACCCTTTTGTTTTATTAGTCTTTGGTTTAATTAAGTCTTTAGTATTATTAGTATTTAGTAGTGGTGCGTTTTGTACATCTACAAAAGCTACATCTACCTTTTCTACTTCTACCTTTTGGGAAAGTGGTTTTTCATACACTACGTAGTCCCAACTTACTATCTTTCCATTTTCTCTCTTTTGCTCTCTAGTCATGTAGCCTAATTCAGTTAACTCCTTAAATGCGCTATAAATGGCTTTCTTTCCGTCTTTGTGCCACTTCTCGACCTCCTCAACGTATAACTTCCAGTCATTAGGCAAAGCTAATAAATGGCAAAGCAACCCTTTAGACTTTAAGCTCATATTTTTATTGAATATAAACTCATTGTTTATGGTTGTGTAATTGTTATCTTTTTCAACTCTAATTAACTTCATATCCTAATTCCATTTTTACTTTGTTTTGTAATTTAGTTTGACGGTTAATGTAGTTTTGACCTCTTAACTCTTTGTTTTGCTCTTGTAGTTGCCTTCTAACCCTTGTTATAGTTTCGGTATTAGTTAGCTTTGATTTACTCATTAAATCTAACAAACCAAATGCAGTTAATGTGTTTGGGTCTTTTCCCATTGTTTTGATCTCATAAAACCAGAAGTTAGCTATTAATTTATTATCGCTATCTCTATTTGATGGATTCTCTTGTAGTAGTTTTAAAACTTTGTCTTTAGCTTTTATCATAATTAGTTATTTAAATGTTCTTTGATCATTTCTAGTTTCATTGCTCTTTCTTTCTTTATTCTAATTAGTTCATCAATAATTTCACTATCCTCAATGTAACCAATTTTTGACTTTATAAGCATCACAATAGCTTCGTATCTTTCAGCATAAACACTATCAAAATCTATTAATGATTTGTGCTTTTTTAAATGATGAATTATAGTGGCATGATTCATTTTGAAATACCTACTTATAGCAGAACATCCAATGTCAAGAATGTCATTACAACAAGCGTAAATCATGCTCCTAGCATCCATTAAATGTCTTTCTCTACTTTTTGTTTGAAAGTCTTTTTCTTTGACTTTTAGAGCCATACAAACCGTTTTAACTATTACTTTAACGGTATCTCTTTCTTTTATTAATTTCTCTATTTCGTGCATTTTTAATCAAATTCTTTAATAATATACTCACTTTTGAACTCAAAACCTTGCTTTTTGAGTTTTTTCATGTAGATAGAAAGCTCTTTATTTGTTCCCTTAAACATATCATAATCTAAATAAGAAACATCTGAAAATGTAACATTTAAATCCCCATCATAAGCCATTACTGGCAAAGATTGATTAGTCTTATATTCTAGCTTCCAAAGTCTAACTTTTGGGTCTTCTATATATTCTTTGAATCTTTCATCCCAATTAAAAAGAGTCCATTTGCCATTTATCACTTCAGCTCCATAACCCTCTGGCTTTACAGTTCCATAATAAGAACCATCTGCATTATAATACTTCTCTTCTATCATAATTAAAAAGGTAAATCATTAGACTTTTCAACTTTAGATGGCTTTTCATCATTTAGAACCCATTTAGAGAACACTTCAGCAGTTTCTATTATCTTATTAAGATCAGAAGCATCCCCAATAATGTTGCAAGCGTTTGTTAGCGCATTTTGTTTCACTATTAGTCTTTGGGTATCAAAACCTCCAGAAGATGCGTTAGATGGCTTAAAATTGCCCTTTTCAAAAGTTTGAGCTGGTTTTATCTTTGGATATTGACCTCCAGTAAATTCATATTCTACTTCTTTACCTTTGATAAATTTGGTTTGATTGTCGCTCTTGCTCATGTATTGACCACTATCTTCATTGATTGTAACCTCATATAAATACATAAGACCGTATTTACCTTCCCAAGTTCCATTAGATTGAACACTTTTTACAATTCCTTTTTTTGTCATTAGATTAAATTTATTAGACCTATCTGGTCCATTGTTACTATTATTGTTGTTAATATGGTTGTTATCGCCACCAAATAAGCGTTTTCTTTTCCTTTAGACATCTTTACTTTCATTTAGTTTCATTAGTTTTCTTAATATCGTAGCAAGTGCATCAGCTCGACCTTGATGGTAGTTAGACATTTCTTGATTGCCATTTGCCTCTTCTTGCCTTGATTTATTAACCTCTAAACTTCTCATTGTAGAGTATTCTTGAATTATATCTTTTAGCTTTTCCATTATTTATAAGATTCTATTTTGTTAACAGTTATTTCATTGATCGGTTCTTGAGATTTCTTAATTATAACTCTTCTAATTTTAGCAATGTATTTATGAGCTATCTCTTGCAGGTCCTCTCTATCAGTTTCTTTATATGCTTTTAACCTACCTTCATAATAGATAAGCATAAATTGTAAACTTTGCAGAATGATGTGTTTGTCAGTAATTTGTTCTCTTTTCATAATGTTGAATTTATTTGCCAAATATACACGCTTTTAATTAAATGTCAACACTTTTCAACGAAAAAACACAAAAAAAGTTAGTTTACTAGATAAGAAAAATGTTAAAATAATTTCACTTATTGTAAAAAAAGGCAAAAAAAAGAGGGTTTTTACGCCCTCTAATTCTCTAATACTAAAATAACAAATGTTAAAACTACAAAGTAACAAATGTTTGGATGAGTGCAAATATATTAAAAAATATGAGTTAAATGAGCTATTTGCCCAAATTCATTATGAATAAACCCTTCTACTGCTTTTACACTACCAGTATATCCTTTTTGATAATGCCAACTATCCGTCCCGCTAGGGCTTCTTAAAAATTCAACTGTTACCCCTACATTATCATAAGAACTTAAGAACTTATATCTTTGTTTATGATGTAAGTGGTGAAGATACCAGTATCTATATTTTGTCTTTGCCCAAAGCAATGGCTTTTCTTGAGCCATGTGGAGCGGTAAATTAGGGAGCTTTGCACCGTCTCCATGTGTTAATCCTATTAAGCTATTTTTGTAAATGTAGTATTTTCGGTGCATTGGTTCAGCATCTACTTTAACTGCTTCGGTGTTTCGATACCATGCTTTAAGAGCATGAGCTAAATGGAATCCACTCATATAGTCATGATTGCTCATTGAATGAACACAATCAACTGGAGCTATTTTCATAAGCATCTCAACTATTTCAACATATAATTCCAAAGCTTGTGTGAAGTGCCTATGCCATTTACCATCAGTATCTTGTGGAGTTCCTTTTGTAGTAGTGCCATGAGTATTATCGGTATGTAGTATGTCATTGCCAATGCAGAATAAAATCCGATCTATGTTATATCCTTCAGCATTTCTTAAAATACCTTTAACACCCTCTCTAACTCTTTCTTTTGCTATTTCTATATTGTACTTATTACCAGTTTCTTTTTCATCAGCAAATTTACCAATGTGTACGTCTGCTGGATTTATTATAAGTAAATGACCGTCTTTCTTTTCTGGATAATCTATATTGGGATATTTAGGAGCGTAGTTAACTATTAAATCCTCAATGGATTTTAAAAAGTCATCTTTTGTGAATTGATTGGCTTTGGCAAAGATTGAGAACTTTTTGCTCTTATACCAATAATGAGAAACAGTATTAATGTCAACTCCTATTTCATTACATTCCTCTTCTAGTAATGATTTGCTTTTTTTGTCTGCTCTATATTCGTCTATTAATTCCCATTCATCTTTTCGTAAACGGTATCTTTTTTCCATTTAGTTTCGTTTGATTTTCTCTAAACCCCTTGAGCCAAAATATGCTCCAATGCAAGTTATTAGAACTATCTGAAGTAGATCGACCCATTTATCTTCTACAACAAAATTGATAGCTCCAGCATCAATGAAGATTAGTAAAGTAGTGCTGACCACCAGCCAAGCCAACACAAGGGGTCTAATGTTACGTGGTAACCATGAGCTTTGATTATTATCGCTTTCCCATCTTTTAGTAACTTCTTGCTCAATAATCGCTTCTTGCTCATTTATTATTTTTTGGAGTTCGTTCTTTAATGTCATTGCCTCCTCTTGAGAAGTAATAACTTCGTCTACTATCTTATCAGCTTTGCCTAAAAGATTGCCTAAAATGTTTCCTAGTATAGCCATATTGCATCAGGTTTATTAATGTCTAAATCTACATGGATAAAGGAGTTAGCTATTCCTAATCTAGTGAAGCCAACTTTTATTAGAGCATTTACTATTATTTGTCTACTTACTGAATCTCTACATGATATGTCACAAGCAACGCCAATTAAATGAGAGCTTTTAGATGATCCTTTTGCTTTTAGGTTTTGCGCTTTCGTTCTAAATCCACTATTTATTTTAAAAGGTATTCCAGCCAAATCTCTTGCCTCATCAAGTTTTATTAGAAAGTCTTTTTTCATATTCTTTCCAGAACCTTTTAAATCAGGACTATCAAACTCTTCTAATTTAAAATACTTCATTAACCTTGACCTATATTAATCTTTTTATATTGTTTTGAACCTTTGGTCCTAGAAGCGTTTTTAGAATGTATGCCCTTACGCTTTTTCTTTGGTTTAGCTAGAAAGTTATTACTTATTTGTTTTGCCATTAAATCTAATTTTTTGAACTGTGTAAATTATAGATAAAATCAATAGAAATATTTTTAAGCCACTTTCAATAGCCGTAAAGCTTATGCTGATCGTAGTTATGTTTAAAATTAAAACGTCTGATATGTCTTTAAGTATTGCTTTCATTATCTTGGGTCGTATTCTATTAATAATTCTATATCTCCATAAACCTTTGTAGAGCTTACTTTAGTACCGTCTTTTCTAATGGATGGGATAATAACATCATTTTCAGTTAAAGCTCCTAAACTTGCACTTGGAGTAACCGTAGATTGAAACACATAACTAGAATTGTTTTGACTAGTTATTGTATAACTATCAATCAAGGTAAAGGTAGTTGCGGTTGAACCATTAGGAGTTATTGGTTTTTTGAATAAACTAAAGATAAAGTTTTCCCCAGCTCCAGCGTCAGTTGTGAAAATATAATCTATTTTTTTAATTTGTGCGCCATTATGAGGAGCATTGATAAAGCCATATCTTGCACCCCAGTTGTTATTTTTGCTTAAACCATCAGTTATTATAGTTGAAGAATTTTGAGTAAACCTTCCAGAACCTGGGTCTTGTGGATTAATTAAAAAATCGTTGCCATGTGTGCCGCCTTGCTGATATAAATGTAAATGACTTAAAGTGGTGTCTTTATATATAGTTTCCCATTTGACATTTTGCTTTTGTATTAAAATAGAACCTCTTGGGATGTATTCATCTACTGTAAAAGAACTAATAGTCAATCTTGTAGTTGTTGCGGCAATATCCTCGCCTAATGTAACCTCATGGGAGCTTCCAGTAATTGCGTTTATCAAAAGTACAACGTCTCCATTTTTAGCAGTCGTAAAGCCAGGTGCTAGAATATCTAATATAGTTATTGGTCCAACAACTACTTCCGCAGATATAACGGCTAAACATTCATTAAATAGATAAGGAATTAATCTTGTATTTGTTCTTTGTGCCATTAGTTATGAAATGCTGATACTTTTATCGGTTTTTTTCTATCTCTATCTTTATCATTGACAATCTTATCATTGTCAGTTATGTTAGTTCCATCCCTTGACGCTTCATACCATTGCCCATTCCATGTGTCGGTTTCTCCATTATATGTACATTCATACGGTATATATAAAACAGAGTCAATAGAAATAGCATTATTGTAATTATAAAAATCAGCATCTGATAAAGATAGATTTACATTTTTAAGCTGACCATTGTACATCTTTGCACCTTTTTGTTGACCTTGTAGAATCTCATTTACTAATAATCTATGTATTCTAAAACTAGTTGTATTACCGTAAGACCTCCATGTGTAGTCAGTAGGTAGATAAGTAGTACCGTTAAAGACTTCTATTTTTCCAACGCTACCAGCGTTTGGACCAGATCCAATTAATGATTCTTCAACTTCATAAGTTTCTCCGTTGGTTATTGTAACACCATCTGGTTGGTTTATAGCTTCAAACTCTTGAGTTATTATATTTTGACCATCTAATAAATAAAAGATTCCAAATTCTTGTTCAGTTTCTGGAGGGGAAAAGACTATAATGTTATCTTCATTTACATTTACATCACCTTCAACTATTTCTATATCATCATTATTGTCAACAAAAAAGCCTTCGTTTGCATTATAATAGACTCTTGCATAAACCTCAAAAAATAGTGTTCCATCCTCTGGGATTGGTTCGGTTTCAAACTCTACTAATTCAGTTGCTGCTGGTAAATTATATCCAAAGCCTTGAGGTGGTGCGCTAGATAGATTTATAATAATATCAGTAGGAGAGCCAGTATAATTGTTTGCAGTAACCCATTCACTTGGCTCTGCTAAATTAAAGTTGTATGCGTAATGAGTATTTGCAGAACCAACTAACTTGAATCTTGTGTAGATTCTAGCTTTTAATGTTTGCTCCTGTATTAGGAATCCAGCTATATTGAAAATAATAGGACCATCAGCATTGCTCAAGCAAAATGGTCTTTTAAATCTTAAAGTTCCTCCAGTTTGTGAAAGAATATCTCCTAAATTAACTGACATCATATCAGTTATGTTTGCGTTATTTATTCCATAAATTGCGGAAGTTGTCGCTGAAGAGCCATCAGAACTTACAAATCCATTCCATGCAACGATCTCATTGCTTTGAAGATTTGTATTAGTAGCCCCATCCCCATTAGTAAAGCTGACAAAATCGAAATCTAAAGGTTCTTCATGATTGTAAACCGCTACAACATTTCTTAAAACTGGTAAAAAGTCGAAAGTGCCACCAGCTAGTCTTATTGTGTCAGTCCCTTCAGTTTGATTAAAATTAGCAACGTCATCAGAACTTGGAGCAGTTCCTGTGTTGGCTTTCAAATATCTTCTAATAAAAGCACTACCATTGTCCGCCATGTAGTCATAATGATTGACTTGTATAATGGTCCAATTTCCATTAGCTAAAAAGCATCTAGCTCCAAATGTATGTAAGATGTTATCTAATAAAGTGAATCCATCTTCAAATTCATACTCTCCAGTCTTTTCATTCAGACTTCTAAAAGCCATTGCATTAAATCTATTCTCTACAAATGGATCTCTAGCTTGAGAGCGTGTTTGATTTGAAGTGGTCCAATCTATTAATGTTTCTATAAATGTTTCATCAGATGCCCAAAACTTTTCAGTATCAATATCATTTTTAAAAGCATTTATAAAGAATTGTATAATGTTATACCTTGCGAAAGCGTAAGGAGTAACGTCATTAAAAGGAATCCTAGCCAAATAGGATAAGCCACATCCAGCAGTTAAAGTTACCATTGTCGGCAAACTTTCATCTTTTTGTGGATTAATATCATTGAATAAATTACCAGCCCACCAAAGAGTCATGTTATCTCTACTAGTGCCTTTTTTAACATAAACTTGAAATTTCTTATAAGGAGATTGTCTTATTTGCTGAATTTTAGCAGTTAGTAAAGTTTGATTAGCATCAGCTTCTATAAAAATATCCCATTGAAATTCTGAAGGAATAAGACCAGTAAATCTATTTTTATCTTGAGTTTGATAAGTTAAATCAAAACCTCTTGAACTTAATGTTACATCACTAATGGAATAGTCAGATGTTGAATCATTCTCTTGGATGACTATTTGATAGTTAAATCCAGTATCGCTTTTAAACTCGCTTGTTATTGTTCCTGTTGGCATTAGTACCCTCTTGTTCTTGTTCTATTATTTTTTGCTCTATCACTACTCAAAAGTATGTCAGACCCACTTATTGTACCAAACACTTGTACTGCACCTCCAGTCCCTCCAATCATATTTTTAAGCTTATCTAATGGAGCGATAACTTCTGGATTTGCAGATGCACCAGGGTACTCTCCGATAAGTCCCATTGTCGGTCCGCTTACAATACCCCCATCCTTAAAAGCTGGTAAAGGAGCAGAAGCAATAGTGCCGATCTGCGCTGCTCCAATAGCTCCCACCGCAATAGAAAGCGGTATGTTTGGAAGTGCTTTAACTACTGCTGCTGCGGTATTTACAATAGCTTCTAGTATTGCTATTGCCTTTGCTCTTGCAGCTTGTTCTGCATCTAAAGCTTTCTTCTTTTTAGCAAATTTTTCTTCTAGTTGCTCTTTTGCTTTTTCTTTTGCTTCTTCAGATAACATACTTGCTTCAATCTTTTTTAATTCTCTTGCTTCTTCATTTTCTAAACTTTGCATCTTGTTTTGATGCTGTTGATTAAATAAACTTGAAATTTGAGAAGTAACTTGAGAGATATTTTGAAAAGTATCTAGCAAGGACTGTTTAAATTTTTCAGAAAAGTCAAAAAATGCTTCTGAAAATGTTTCTAAATCGCTATCTAACTCTTTTGGAAACTCTACTTTTTCCATTGTATGAACAACATCTTCGGCTGCTACATTTAAAGCTTTTAAAGAGTCAACTTGCTTTATAGTATCTTTTTCAAATGTTTCAAGTTTTGGTTTTGGAGTAGTAAATGCTTTACCAGTTACTGGATTCTTAACACTACCTGAAGTCATACCAGCTAGTATTGCGCTAGGGTCTGCTCCTTGATTTTGGACTGAAAAGTCTAATCCCTCTTGCTCTTTTTTTACTCCAAAAATTGCTTCTTTAACTCTATTAAATACTCCCACTACTTTGTCATATTGTGTAGTTAATAAAGTCGCAGCAGATAAAGCTAATCCAATAACCCTACCTTGAGGAGTTAAAAGCATAAATGCGTTTTTTACCATTTTTAATACTGGTATCAAACTCTTGAAAAAGAATAATCTTAACTTGCTAAATGCAGTTATTAATCTTCCTACTATGCTTAAAGCTAGAGCAGCAGCAGAAACATAACCAGATGTTGCTATCGCTGCTTGTTTTTGCTCACTTGTAAAAGAACCAATAAATTTAGTAAAATCTCTAAATGTAGTTACAAGTTGTTTAGCTACTGGCAAAAGCTCAACGCCTAATTCAGCACCAACATCTTCAAGCTCTCCTTTTAATATCCTTAATTGATTAGCAAAGCCAGTAGATGTTCTTGAAAAATCTCCAACTGCGTTCTGACTTTGTTTTAATGCTAGTTGATAGGTTAATGTAGCTTTTGCAACTCTATCAAGTTCTTTAAATACTAAACCCTGTTCTTCTGCAAAGCTTTTTAAATCAGCTTCAGTTATTGCTATCCCTAGTTGTTTAATACTTTCTCTTTCACCAAGAAGTGCTTTAGTCAAAGCTAAGGATGCTCCTTCAGCACCGCCACTAAAATTAGTGAATGATGCTAAATCGACTGCTAATTCATTAACTTCTTTTGATAGTTTTAAAGCTTCCTCTTGCGTGAATCCAAAACCAGTCAACAAATCCCCAGTATCAGATAATAACTGCAAGGATGCTTTTGAACTCAATCCAAAGTTATCTGATAAGTTTTTAGCAGTTAAATCCGCATCACTTCTAATGTCTTTAAATACTGTATTGAACTTACTTTGAGTTTCTTCAAAGTCAGAAGCTAGTTTTACCGCAGTAACTCCTAAACCTAAAAGCGGCGCAGTAAACCCTTTAAGAACTGTATCGCCAGTCCTCTTCATATTATCTCCAAACTTTTTAAGCGACCTTGTGGACTTTCTTAAATTGCTTTGAAACTGTTTGTCATTAAGACTTAATTTGACCGATAGATTCTTCTGTGCCATCTTCTATTTTATATTTTTTTAAAGCGTATTCTGCTCTCTTTTTCCTTTCTTCTTTATCTATCTTCTCAACCTTTTTCTCCCATTCAAACCTAACTAGTTTTTGGGGAGTTAGATTGCTATTCTTTTTTGTATGTGGTTGCAATAATACACACGCTAACCATCTAGTCCTTTCCCATTCGGTACGCATTGCCATCTCTAGTCTATCATTACGCCCCTTTTGTATGCAAAAGAACTCATGAAATGTTAAGTCCCAGAAGTCTTTAGGAAGCAAGTCTAAACCATAAGCGACCGCTTCCAAGTCGTTCCATGTTACTTCTTTGCTTTCGCTCCTTTCGGAGCTTTCACGTTTCCCTCCTTATCCTCTTCAGAGAATTTAGCAGAGAACTGCTCACTAAAAACTTCTAACACTTTGTTTAGTGCTTCAAAATCTTCATCAAGCAAATCAGCAACTTGGTCAATATCTAAAGAACATTCTTTACCGCTAACTCTACAACCGTCTTTGATTCCATTTAGGATCAAATAACAAGCATCATCTAAACTCATATCTTGACCAAGCTTATCTAAATCTTGCAAAGTTCTTCCAGTATCTTTGCAGAATAATCTTAATGAGTTCATTCCAAATCTTACTGGATAATCGTTTTTATTTATTACTACTATTTCGTACATAATTTTGTTGGTTTTATTAAGTTGGAGGAGCGTACCGTAGTACAACTCCACCAACAAAATAGATTGTTAGACTGCTGTTTGTGTTAAACTACCAGTTCCATCAATACTTACACTAAATGTAGGGGCATCTTCTACACCACCTGAAATGCTTATTGAAGTAAAGAAACCACTACCAGTATATTTATAACCAGCTTGAGTATCTAAAGCGAAAGTAAATGTAACCGAAGTTCTATTAGTTAAGTTTGTAAAGATTTCATCTGGATCAGTAGTAGTAGCTTTACTAGTAAAGTCCATTAGACCATCAGCACTTAAAGTGAAGCTTTTTTGCCCACCGATAATTTCTCTATTACCAGCAGAGTCTTTAGTTGAGATGTCTATTGTGTCCATTGCTACATCTAACGTGCAACTTGTGGAGTGCAATATAACAAACTCATCAGCAGAACCAGCAGCAGCTTGTACCTTTAATACTAGGTCTGTTCCGTTAAAAATTGCCATTGTTTATTATTTTAAAAATTAATATATTAATTATCTAAATCTTCAAGAGCATCCTCTTTTTTAGATTTCTTTTTAGTGTCTAAAACCCCTTCAGATTTTAAGACTCTAAATACCTTTATACTTACTTCGTAAGATTCGCCTTTTTTGTAATCGACTCCTCTGAAGCTATAATCCTTTTTAAGTTTTATCTTATACATATCTATCTATTTATGTTAAATCTATAATCTTGAGAAATTTGATAAAGTCCAACGCTTCCAGCGTTTTCATCAAAGACCTCAACACTATTTTCAAAAAATATTTTGTCTACTACTACTCCCTCATAAGTTCCACTTGTATAGTCTAAAGCGGTTCTTACGTTTTGAGCTAATGTTATAACATCATTATAACTATTGCCTACTATATTAATTTGAGCAGTAGTATAGTCATAGGTGCTAACTCCATTCTTTGTGTTATTAGGTTCTACTGAAATTACTTGATATGATATAAATGGAAGTTGATACTTTCCAGATTCATCAATGTATCTACTAGGAAAGATTCTAGTGCCTACTGTAGAACTTACCGAGCTATCATTGCTCAAGATGCTATATATTGCTTTCCCTATATTCATTTCATCCTTTTATCAATCAAAGCTTTCACTTGATTTATTACATCATTTTGAGCTTGAGGTCCTTTAGAATTAGCAGCTTTGTCAAGGTATCTCTTTCCAGTTTTACCATAAAATCCATATTCTAAAAAGAAAAAGTAGAAGCCACTTTTAGACTTATCCCTATAAGCTCCTTTTACTCTTGGACCAACATAAACCGAAGGCGGTACTCCTTTTCTATTCTTTCCATTTATAACCGCTAAAGATTTTCTTAAGCGACCAGTATCTTTAGGTACTAAACTCTTTAACTCTTGAAGTAATGGCTTTGCTGCTTTTCTCATTCCTTGCCTTAATAGAGTTTTATTTCTAGTGTCAGACATATTAAGACTCTCTAAATCTTTCACTAATCCCCTTAACTCTTTTTCATCTATACTAACCCCAACCATTATTCAGATAAGTCTTTTAGTTCAATAGTTAGTAACATATAGTCTTTTCGACCTATTTCTCTAATGCTTTTTATAGTATAGACATCAGAACCCTTTTTTAATATATACTCATTAGAAGCTCCTATATTAGTTCTAAATCTAATCATTGCTTGGATTACTTGAGTATTCTCTAAAAAGTCCGCTTCATATTTAGTGCCTCCAGATTTATAATCAAAATCAGCATAAATGAACGCAGAAGTTTGAGTATTAACGGTCCGTTCTCCATAAGCATTTTGAGTATAAGTTTGCTTAACCAACTCTAATCTTGTATCTAGTTTGCCAATTATCATTAAAAATCAAAAGCTCTATAAGGAGTTAATAAATGGTTTACCATTAATGGCAATTCAGTTGCTATTGTTCCAGTTACTACATCTTGACGGTTTTCGTAGTATCGACCTACTATAATTAGTATTGCGTGTTTGATTGCAGCAACCACATCACTAGCACTAGCTTCACCAACTACAAAAGTTATTTTTACTGCATTTGGTTTTTCGTAGGTATCTGGATAATTACCATCTTCAGCTTCATATAATAAAGCTGGTTTATTTTTTAGATCGACTGCATATTCAGTAGCACTTAAAGTCTGTTCTACATTATTAGTGTCGAAGTATTTAACATGAGTTATGGAAGTAACCCCTCCTAATTGGAGATTCATAACATCATAAAATTGGTCAAAGCTAATTAGCACCGTTTGCGCCATTACTCTGGTTCTAGTAAACTCTTCGACCATATTAGTAGCAACATCAATTAATGTTGAGATATAAGTATCGTCAGCAGTAAAATCAGAATCTATCCTTAAATGAGTTTTAGCTTCACTTAAACTTACCGCAGTTGATGTTGGAGCAGTTACAAGAGAAAGCTTACCATAAGGTAAAAAATTATAGTCGTATAAGTCTCTAATCATTTCAAATAAAAAAATAGAGGGGGGATTAACCCCCTCCAATTAAATAAAATTATGCGTTAGCTATTTTAACCGCAGCAGTTGAGTTTTGAACCATGTCGCCATCAACTAATGAAGTTAATACATATCTTGGTTCGCCAGTCCCAGCTCCACTGTATATGTCGTAAATAACGTCTAAACCGCCAAACTGACAAATGTGTACTTTACTAGCATCAAGTAACATATAGTTTGTACCTGATCCAGAGCCACCTCCAACATTAGAAGAAGCAAAAGCAAAGTAACCCAAGAAAGATTTATCAATGTTATCATAAGCTGGAGATACTGAAGAAACTTGAGCAAGTTGTTTAGCTTCAGATAAAGCTCCAGAATCTAATAACCATGCCATTCTAGCACCTTGTAAATTAACTCCATTACCTAAAAGAGTAGCTTCCATATTTAAAAGCTCTGCAATAGTTGGAGCAGCACCAGCTACTGATTGAGTAGCAGCGTCCAAGAAGATAGAAGTTGGAGCATTAGCTATATCAGAATCGCCTAATAAAGCAAGTTCTAAAGTAGCAGCTACTGATTGAGCCATATTTCTTCTCAATGCAGCTTCAATAGAAGCGTTTTGAGCGATAGCTTCAGCAGATACGTTTACGATAGAGATTAACTTCTTTGGAGATAAAGTTAAGCTTGTAGCAGTACCATTAGCATCAGGAGCAGTGCCACCAGTTTCAGCAACGAATCCAGAATTGATTGAGCTAAATACTGGGAATTTTTGGTTCTCAACACCAGAGTAAAAATTTGCTCCAGCTGATGCTAACACGAGATTTGCTTCAAGTTGGTCAGTCCATGCCATTACTTCAGTAGCATTTCCAGCAGAAGTTGCTACCGCAGCTCTTGTTAGAACTGAAGAAGGAATTGCAATACCTTTAAAAGACTGTCCAGTAAAACGTGCTTCGTTACGTGCTTCTTGATCCATTTCTTTTACTAGTCCAGAAAGACGACCAGTAGCGGCTTGATGCATTGCATCTTGGAAAGAATACTCTCTAATTTCTTTTGGAGTGTTTTCAGTAACTTCTTTGATTGCTTTTGTAGCTTGTAGTTTTTCAAATGATTCAGCTCTCACTGACATTTTATTCAACTCCTCTACTTTTTCGTTTAAAGAGTCAAAGTTGCTTTTTTCGTCATCACTCATATCACGTCCTTCAGCAGATGCTACTAGACCTTCCATTTTTTCGATAACTTCAGCTCTTTCCTCTTTGTAAAGTTTTGATGTTTTCATTTATAGAAAAATTATTATTAAAATTTATTTTTCAAGATTTGCACTCGCATTTTATGAAGGGAGCGATTTCTTAAATCTTGTTCTTCTTTTTTACCCTCTATTTTTTCTTTAGCTAAATTCTCTTCTAACTTTTTAGCTTGTTCTTTTTCTTTCCATTCCTCCATTGAGCGTAAAGCTACGGAGCTTGTAGCATCGTTGTAAGCTGGATAAGTAACAGAGCTTACATCATATAATTGAGAAACTCTATTTATAGTTCTAATGTTCATCCCATCTTTTAACTCCCATGAGTCATCCTCAACTGTAAATGCAAAGCTTGACTGACTTATAGTTCCATTCTTTAAAAGCTCCATTAAATCTCTAGCAGTTGAAGTATTAGGTAAATCAGCTTCATATCTTAAACCCTTTTCATCTACTGAAAGTCTTAATGTTCCATTTGTAGTTCTTGCTAGGATTAGATTAGCATCATGATTAACTAAAAATCTAACGTCATCTTCTAACCTACCATCAAAAGCACCAGGAGCTATATACTCTCTAAACCCTCCTAAATCATTTGACTCTGAATTAAATACTGCTCCATAACCTACAACCGTTGGCTTATCGCCATCCATTCTTAACTCTAAATCTTGAACATCAAAAGTTCTTACTTCTGCATTAGGATTGTTTCTCATATACAAAGGGCGTTTCATGTCATCGTCATCATCATGATCTGGATTGTGGTCACTCATATTCATATCTTTCAAAGCTTCTTTCGCCTGGTCGTGTGTATCAAATGGCATAAAATAAGTCTTACCATCCATTGTATGCTCATGAGAGCCACTACCTCCAAGTTTTTCAGCTTCTTCTTCAGCTTCTTCTTGAGTTTCAAATAATGGCAACTCAATACCGTCAACAATCATTGAGCCGACCTTTTCACGTTTTTCATCTTTATCGTGGTGATAGCTCTCTTCCATTTCATCCATAAGTTTATCGTAAGTGATAATGATTGAGTCATCAGTTTCTTCAATCTTTTGGATGTGTCTTAAATCGTGTTTTTTCATAAATCTATTATTTTCTTCCATTTCTAATCTTACTGGATGCTCTTTAGGGAGTAAATCGGTGTCATGTTTACCGCCTTGAAACCTTCCTTTTCTTAAAGCAAAAAGGAATGAATTTACTCTGGCATACCCCCATTGCTCTGGACTGGATACGTTTGGTCTAACCGAGCTGGGGTCAGATTTGAAAGCACCAATTCCACGCTCCATAACCTCTTCTAAAGTTTTCAAAGTTACTCTTGCGTTCCATTTCACATCAAGGTCTTTAACCTCTTCATTATGTTCTTTTACTTTATTCTCTAGGGCTTTAGTAACTGTTTCATTTAAAACTTTCTCTTCTTTTTTGCCCTCTAACTTTTTTGTTAGTTCAAGAATAACATCTTTCATCCCTTGCTCTCCTAGCGTTCCAATAGTTCCCCATTTCATTTGAGCAACCACTCCCCCAACATTAGAAAGATTTGGCTCGGTATCTCCTTCAAATTGTTTACCATCTTCAAAGTGCCTCTTTGCCCATGATTCTCTTTCCTTAATCCACTCTCTTATCGCTTCAGTATCTTGACCATCTTTAGCTCGACCCCAAAGCATAAAGGCATCATTGCCTCTTATATTGCCACCAGCAGCCCAGATTTCTGGAGTTTGCTCTTTTACATTTAAAGCAAAATTATAATCAAATTGTGGCTCTTCACTATTTCGCAAAGAGATTTTTTTGTCATCTCCTTTATTAGGGAAGTTAGTCATCCTCGCTAGTTTTGCCGATTGGAGCAAAATTCAAAGGGAAATAATGAACATCTCCCTCATCTCCAATCCTATTCATATCTTCCATTCTACGAACCTCATTAATTGATAAAGCTCCGATTTGCATCATCTCTCTATAATAAGAAGCTCTGGCATTACTATCCCCTCTCAATAAACCATTTACGTCTATCTTGATTGAGTATTCATCTAGCTCATTATTTCTAAATAGCTTTCTATTAAGTTCTTGCTCAATGCAAACTAAATAAGGAGTTAGCGTAAATCTTACGAAGTCAATACTTAAAGCTTCGATTGAATTGTAGTTAGCCGACTTCTCTAAATGACCAATCAAACTTAATGGACATTTAAAAATTCTAGCGATTTCTTCTATTTGGAATCGTCTTGACTCTAAAAGTTGATAGTCATTGGCATTAATTTTACTTTGCTCAAATGTCATCCCCTCCTCAAGGATTGCAGTTTTGCCACTAACAAAGCTTCCATTGTATTGTGTGTTCCAGCTATTTTTTAATCTTTCAACTGCTTCTTTAGACAGCTTACCAGGATGTTTTATAACCCCACCAATTTGAGAGGAGTTTTGAAAATAAGAATTAGCAGTATCATTAGAAGCTAAACTTGTTCCGATTGTAGATTGTTGAGCTTTTATTACGCTCACTCCTTCAATGCCATTAAAAGATAGATTAAAAAAGTGAAGCATGTCTTGAGCCATTACTCCGACCTCATGGTCTTTTATATCGTAATAAACTTCGTCATCATATCTAACTACCTTTACGTCATTGTGGTCAACTGGTATTAATTGAATAGGTCTAGCGTTTGCATCCCTTTCAATGTAAAAATAAGAGTTACCATCTAATAGAAGATTGTTCATTAACACATCTAGGAATGTGTATGTCGTCATTAACTTATTTGGGTTTTGAGATATGAGCTTATAAATTGGGTGGGATATATCAGTAATTTTATCTTGGTCCTCTTCAATACGATATACTTTTATAGGAAGTGAAGCGATTGATTCGCTTATTAGACGTACACATGAATACACCGCAGAGAAAGTTAATGAAGATTCCTTACTAACTCCTCTTGTGTTTTTGTTTCCTAGATTGCCAAACATGGCATTTAGATAGTTATTATTACGCTTTTCAGAGCGTAAAAAATCAAATAGACCCATAAGTTAAATTGCAATTATAGTACAAAGATAACGAAAAGGGGAAAAGTCAAAGCCATAAGATGCCCCTATCATCATAAGCTGAATCATCAGAATCATCATTTAAATAAGAACCTAAAGCCATAACTAGAGAAACCATAAGGTCAATCTTTTCAGTTGACTTACTTTTATCCATTTTGATATTCCCAGCTGGATCAGACTTTATTGCAACATTAGAGCAACACCATCTTAACACCTTATGCCCCCCATGATTTATTTCTTTAGCTAGAACTTTTTTCTCCAGTTCTTTGGTGGGACTTGATAAACTAGCGAAACCTTGACCGAAAGGAATCATTGGTAAACCATCATTTACTAAATCAATAACTAACTGGCTAGAGTTCCAACGGTCATAAGCTATCTCTTGAATGTTTACTATTTCAGCGATTTCTTTTATTCTCTTTTTTATGTAATTGTAGTCAGTAACATCCCCTTCAGTTAGTTCCAAAAGTCCTTCTTTGGACCAACCAATATAGTCAACTTGATCTCTTCTACTTCTTACAAAAGCATTTTCTTTAGGAGCGAAAGCATAAGGTATAACTGTTAGCTTGTCATCTTCTGGAAAGATTAAAACAAATGCGCTCAAATCTCTAACACTTGCAAGGTCTAAACCAGCATAACATTTTTTACCTCTAAAGTTTTCTATATCTATTGGAGCTAAATTACACGCCTCCCATTGTTCATCTGATAGCCATTTACTAACACTAGTTGTCCATTGATTCAAATGTAACATCTTAAAAGTATTCTCATAAGATGGCATTTTGATAGCTTTCTCTTGCTCTCTTTTTAAGTAGTCTAATTTTACAACACCAGTTTCAACGCCAGGATTTGCAATTCTTAAAGCTTCTTCTGAAGTCCAATCTACTTTATCTGGACAATAATATTTTACATAATAAAAAGAGTCATCTTTTATAATACCCTTTGAAACCTTGCGACCATAATCTTCAGTCTTGTAGCAAATGGATTCTTTATTATATCCAGCAGTAGTTATTGCAATAGTTAGTGGTTGCCTTCTTGACCCTACTGAAGTAGTTAAGGCATCCCAAAGACTTGCATCCTTTTGAACAAAAAACTCATCCATACAAATGAAAGAAGCATTGTAACCAAATTTAGAAGATGCTTCAGAGCTGATAGCTTTAAATGCAGAGTTTGTTTTTTCATATACAATAGAGTTCTTAAATACTTTTAAATTTTTGTTAAGTTGATTGTCTGCTCTAACCATTCCAGAAGCGACATCAAATATAATACCAGCTTGTTGTCTATCTCCTCCAGCTACATAACATTCAGCACTTGGTTCACCATCAGCTATTAACATATACAAAGCAATAGCACTAATCAGAGTTGACTTTCCATTCTTTCTCGGAAGGCAAATGTATGCAGTTCTAAATCTTCTTAAATTAGTATCTCTATACTTCCATCCAAATAAATCTCTAACTATTGTTTTTTGAAATGGCTCTAGCTTAAATGGTTTGCCTCCAAGCTCTCCTTTAATGTGCTTAATATGATTCTCGATAAAGTAGACAACTCTATCTGCTGACTTTTCATCAAAGTAGAATTTTTTACATTCCTTTAGTTTCATTAGTCAAAGAAATTAAAGTCATCAGTTCTTTCATCCTCTTGCTCTGGCATTGATAAAGAAGCTCTTGAGCTAGGAGTAAATCCAAATTGCGTAGCAATTTTTAATCCATTTTGCAAAGCTGTTTGCATGATTTTATATTTGGGATTTATTTTAGTCATCCTTAAACGCCCATCTTTGTCGACCGTTTGTTGAGTAAAGTTGCCTCGAAGCTCATTAGCTATTTCGTAATATGTCCCCATCTCATTGCAATACATTGCCAAAATTGATAGATCAGTTAAGTGAAGCATCTTAATATTAGCTAACTCATTAGTAACTAACTCCCATTCTTTTGCTCCATAATCATTTAGGAAGGAAGGAGCGGAAGGCATTGTTACAACTGCCGAGGTAACCATCTCGTTTCCCACTAGTCGAGATTTTTCTACCGTTCCTTTTAGCTCCTTAATTTTTGTTGGTGTTTTTTTCCTTCCTTTCATTATAATTACTGAACCTAAACTGGTTCTAGTTTGTTATATCTATATCCCTACGTTTTTACTTTAATTTTGCGTGTAAAAAATGAAAGCCCAACCGCGCGATGTACGTGTATCTAGTCTAAACTTTTTGACCCCCCTGCCTTGCTATCTATAAATTCATTAGTCATACCTATTAACTCTTCTTTGATTTGTTTTATTTGTTGAGCTTGTAGTTCGCACCTAGACTCTAATATGTTTATCTCACTTCTTAACTTATCAATAACATCTTCTTGTAGTCTTATTAAAATCTCTTGACG
>VTLG01008871.1_pt1 | contig 23347 bp, 6 predicted proteins | sample 4694571 | NCBI WGS metagenome assembly VTLG01 (sample SAMN12604809, study PRJNA352737) | marine metagenome | biome: ENVO:00000447; feature: ENVO:00000209|ENVO:00000569|ENVO:01000036; material: ENVO:00002151; isolation source: viral sequences binned using virsorter ...
TAAGACAACTAATACATTTGAAGTTAATGTAGGTGCATCTCCACAGGTAACATATACTCCTACTACAGGTACAACATATAATCCATCAACAGGTTTGATGGTTTTGAATATTGGTAACCATAGTCTTCGTGGATCAACACAACATACACCATCTACAGCTGCATATAATCCTACTACTGGTGTAGTAACACTTACTATTGCTAATCACGGATTTACTAAGGGTGATAAGGTTAAACTTAATGATAATTCATTAACCTTTAGTTGTGCATTTGGTGGTGCTTCAGGTGCTGCTGCTCAAAAGACATACCCACGTTCTACTGACCCTATTAGTGGTAAGTGGCAGGAGATTACAAATGTAACTAAGGACACATTTGATATTACTGTTTTAACAACAACTCCTTCTACTAATACTGATCCACATACATTTGTTGGTGCTACAACAAATGCACTTATAAGAGCTGGTGAGTCTATTAGAATTGCTGCTAACTCCTTGAAGTTTAGTTGTGGATTTGGTGGTGCAACAGGTACTGCTGCTGAGAAGACATATCCTAGATCTACTGACCCATTCTATAATACAGCAATTCCTATTGAATCTGCTACTGTAGATACAATTACTATACAGGTATTAACAACAATACCTTCTACTAACACTGATGCTCATACATTTGTATCTGCAACTGCTGGTGCTGTAGAAACTGGTGGTGCATATGCTCATAACTTTACTGGTGCAACTGCTAGTGGACTTCTTGCAGAGAGTGATTCTATTAGAATTGATTATGAAGCACTGAAGTTTACATGTGCTATGGATGGACATGCTACACAACATGCATATCCACGTGTTAGTGATCCTGCTGCTGGTAAGATTCTTCCAATTACATCAAAGACTACTGATACCTTTACTGTTAATGTAGGTAAGAGTCTTGATAAGAAGCATGATGTTACAGGTGCTACCTATAACACATCAACAGGAGATCTTCAGTTAACCCTTAATAAGCATAACCTTGTTAAAGGACAGACTATTAGACTTGCTGATAATTCTTTGTCATTCAAGTGTTCTAAAGATGGTAATGCTACTACACATACCTATCCAAGAAATAACACTACACAACATACAATAACTGATGCTGCCTATAATCCAACAACAGGTATAGTAACAGCAACTATCGCTGCTCATGGATTTGAGAATGGTGATATGGTTAAACTTGCTGATGATTCTCTTACATTCACATGTTTAGAGGATAGTAATGCAACTAATAAGACATATCCTCGTGCTAGTGATCCTATTAGTGGTAAGTTTATCCCTGTTTCAAATGTAACTACAAATACATTTGATATTCAAGTTTTAACTAATGTTCCTTCTACTAATATAACAGCACATACATTTGTGTCTGCTACAAATAATGGTGTTACTAGAAGGGTTGATAAAGCATATCAGAATTCACTTCCAATTACTAAGGTTGGTAGTTCTTTCCATACTGCTACTGATGCTACTTACACACCTAAAGATGGTATCTTAGAACTTACTGTTGCTGCTCATGGAATGAGTGCTGGTGACAGAATTAAAATTTCTAGAGATTCACTTGTCTTCAAGTGTGCAATGGATAATTATGGTAGTGAGCATAAGTATCCTAGAGCAACAGATCCTTCTGATGGTAATTGGTTAGCAATTTCCAATGTAACTACAAATACATTTAAAGTTAATGTTGGAGTAGCAGGTGCTGATCAGAAGTTTACTCCTACTGCTGGTACATATGATGCTTCATCTGGAGACCTTGTATTAACAATTGGTGCTCATACACTTACAACAGGTGAGAGTGTTACTATTGATAATGAATCATTGTCCTTCACATGTACGATGGACAGTAACGCAGAAGCACAACTATATCCTCGTGCTGGAAAAGATAAGGCCTCTTCAAGATCCTTACCTATCACTGCTGTAACAGGAACAACAATTACAATTAATGTTGGTGCTGCTGGTACAAACAAAACATTCAAACCTACTGCTGCAACATATAACGCAGACACAGGTTATATGTCCCTTACTATAGGACAACATGGACTTGCAGTTGGTTCTGACATTACTCTTAAAGATAATTCTCTTACCTTTACTTGTAGTAAAGATAGTAATGCATCACAGCATTCTTATCCTCGTCCTGGTACTGACCCTTACGCTGGTAAGTCTCTAACAATTGAAAGTGTTGGTTCATCCAGTCATACAGCAACAGGTGCTACTTATAATCCTACAACAGGAGATATGGTAGTTACTGTTGCTGGACATGATTTTGAGAAGCCAACAACACATTCACCTACTCTTGCTGATTACAATCCAACAACAGGTATTGTAACTATTACGATTACTAATCATGGATTAGATACTGGTGATTTCATTAAGATTGCTGATGGTGGATTGAAGTTTACATGTGCATTGGATGGTGGTAGTTCTATAAAGGCTTATCCTCGTTCAACTGACCCTGCCAGTGGTGCTAATCTTGAAGTTACTAAGATTGATAATAATAGAATTAGTGTTCAAATATTAGCAACTACACCATCTACAAATACTACTGCACATACATTCTCATCTGCTGATGCTAATTGTGTTAGTCATGGTGGAGACTATATTCAGGTTGCTGATGATTCACTTACATTCACATGTACTCTTGATGGTAATACAGTAAACAAATCTTATCCTCGTAAGGGATATGATGATGCAAGTAATAAGTGGTATCAAATTACTGCTGTTGCAGGTGACACATTTACTATAAATGTTGGAGAGGCTGGTGATAACACTGCTGGTGCTCATACATTTGTAAGTGCTACTGCTAATGGAATTAAGAAGCAAGATGGAACCCTAACAGTTAATGTTGGTTCTGCTGCTGCTGAAGTTAAGACTCCTACTTCTGCTGCCTACAATCCAACAACGGGTGTAATGACATTTACATCTGCTGGTCATGGATTATCTAATGGTCAGAAGATTAGAATTGCTAAGGAGTCATTAAAGTTTACTTGTGCTGAAGATGGTAACAGTGCTACTAAGTTATATCCAAGAGCAACTGACCCTGTATATAATAAAGCAATAGAAATTTCTAATGTACAGACAGATACATTTGATGTTCAGGTTCTTTCTTCTACCCCTTCTACAAACGTAACAACTCACGTATTTACTGGTCGTAATGATAAGTTAACAGCAACTGATGCTGCTTATAATGCTAAGACAGGTATTATGACATTGACTGTTGCTGGTCATGGAATGATTGCTGGTGAGAGAGTTAAGATTGCAGATAATTCCATCAAATTAACTTGTGCGATGGATGGTAATGTTGCTGAGAAGACATACCCACGTTCAACTGATCCAACACGTGATAAGTGGGTTCCAATTTCAAATATAACAACTGATACATTTGATGTGTTTGTTGGTAAGTCACCTCTTAAATCACATACTCCTACTGCTGCGACTTACAATCCTACCACTGGTCTTATGGAATTGACCATTGGTTCTCATGATTATGTGATTGGAGATAATGTAAAGATTGCTAAGGAATCTTTGATCTTTACATGTGCTCAGGATAATAATGCTACAGAACATGCTTATCCACGTGCATCTGATCCATTTAATGATAAAGCTTTCGCTGTTACTGGAGTTACTTCAACAACAATTACTGTTCAGGTTCTAAGTACACAACCTTCTACTAACGTAACCGCACATACATTTGTAAATGCACTTCCTAATGCTGTTACTGCTGGTGGTGACTATGCTCACACCTTTGTAAGTGCTACTAATGAAGGTATTACAAGAGCAGTTGTGATTGTTGGAGATCAGTATACTCATACATTTGTTGAAGCAAGTCTTGCTGCGGTTGAATATTCACCACAATCTGCTCATACATGGGTATCTGGTAAAGCAGATTGTGTTAAGCATTATCCAGATCAAATACACAAATTTGTTAGGGGAATTGCAAATGGTATCCAGAAACAAAATGGAACCATTACAGTTAATGTTGGTGCATCTGGACCAGGTGATCAGTATGCTCATACATGGGCTGGTGGTACTGCTACTGATGCTGTAATAAGTGGTGGTAATTATGCTCACACTTTCAAGTCTGCTAAGACTAACTCAGTACATAAGACATTCTCTGTTGCTGGTAATAGAACCTATCATAGTCAAGATTGTATTGATGATGTTAGAGATCTATTAGAAGCCATCGCAGACAACGTAGCGTATGGTGGTAATGATAAGACATGGGATGCCGCTTATTCATATAAGACTGGTAACCATGTTGCTGGAGTCTTTAAGACAGTTACTGCTGCTACATATACTCCTGCTGATGGTAACTTACAATTAACAATTGGTACTCATACTCATAAGATAGGTGAGAGAGTTAGGATTCCATTAGGAGCCTTGACATTCACATGTGCTAAGGATAGTAATGCAACTAACCACACATATCCTAGAGCAACAGACCCAATTGCAACTTATGATCCTACCATTACTGCTGTAACTGGTACAACGATTACAGTTAATGTTGGACCTGCTAATGATAACACTGCTGGTGTTCACCAATTTGTTAGTCCAGCTAATAAACAGATACAGGTTGGTGGTGAAGAGAAGGAGACTAACATAGCATTTAATCATGCTAAAGCAATGGCATCTCAGGTTATTAAGAATCAAAAGGTTCTTTCTACTGGATCACATGGTTTAAGTCAGGTATTTGATACTACTATTACTGTTGATACTACACAAAATGCTGCTCCTGCTGGTGCTAATGGTGATGCATATAATCTATTAATTGCTAATGCTGATCTTATTGCTGCTGAGGCATATAAGAGAATGAGTCTTAATCATCCTGATTTCTTACCACCTACAGGTAATAAGCAGGATTGTATTGATGACATCAAGGACTTTGTTGTTGAGGTTGCTCATAACGTAGGATTTGGTGGTAATGATAGAGTCTGGGATATGGCACAACTGTATGTTACAGGTGCTCATGTTGCAGGTGAAGAGACACAAACATTGGAAGCATTCCAAGATGCTACTCAGTTGATGATCAATGCAATGAGGAATGAAAAGATCCTTATTGTTGGTTCTCATGGTTTGACTCAGACATTTGATACTACTATTACATCTGCTACTGAGACTCCACTTAATAATAAGGCTGCTGACGCATTCATTCTACTTACTCTTAATAAGAACTTCATTGCTGATGTAGCAATGGCAAGGATGATTGCTAACAATGGTTCATATGTTCCTCCTACTGGTTATACTCAGAATGATTGTAAGGATGATCTTAAGGACATTGTAGATGTACTAGCACACAATGTTAAGTTCGGTGGTAATGATCGTATCTGGGATACTGCTAACCTTTATGTTGGTGGTGCTGTTGCTGCTGGTGCTGTTCTTGAAACAGTAGAAGCAATTAATCATGTTCGTGACATTGCAATTGAAGTAGTTCAGAATGATACAGTTACAGTTACTTCTGGTCAGACTAGTTACACTCAGGTAAATTATCCTGCTGCTGGAACTGGTACTGGGGTTGATGGTGCTAATCCTAAGTGTGCTAATGAGACTGCTGCTATCACTTCACTTTCATTGATTCTAACAAATGCAATCAGTACACATTCAACACTTGCAAGTGTAACACGTACTGCTTCCACATACAAGTGTACAACTATAGAGTCAACAATTAACACTCTATCTACTATTGTACAGAATGCAATTTCAACACCTGCATCTTTATCTGGTTCTAAGGCATCTGTAAGCACTGCAACATATGCTGAGGCCTCTGGACTTCTTGAGTTAACAGTTGGTGATCACAGTTATAAGGTTGGCGAATCTGTTAATATTCCTAATGAGTCTTTGATCTTTACATGTTCTAAGGATAGTAATACAACACAACATGTATATCCAAGGTCAACAGACCCAATGGGTAAGGCATCCTCTAATATTACAGCAGTAAGTGCTACAACAATTACAGTTAATATTGGTGCTGCTGCGGCTGCTGATCAGTACGCACATACATTTGTTCGTTCTACTGATGATATCACAGTTGGTGGTATTAAGAGAACAGATTCTGTTGGTAAGTGTCAGAATGTCAGATCTACACTTGAAAGTTTATTCAAGATTGTTACTGATACAATTACTACACCATCATCATTGAATAGTGTAACAAGAAATATTTCTAATGGTAAGTGTCAGAATGTTGCTTCTACTATTAGTACTCTCTTTGGTATTCTTACCAATGCAATTACTACTCCATCTTCTTTGGATCTAGTAGATAGAACAGTATCTCCAACAGGATTATCAACAGGTAATGCTGTTAATGCTGCTGCAACAACAACTAATTCTTATCTCTACTTCACACTAACTGCTGGACGCTATACTTCTGCATACACTCCAAATGTTGATGATACTATTACTCAGGATACAGGATATCCTCAGTGTAATAGTGTTTCTGATGCTGTACGTCAGTACTTTGCTAACATCACAACAATTATTCAGACTGGATTGAATACAGTCTCTAGAGTGCAACCTGGTGCTACTTCTGATTTATCATCTAGATCTACAATATTTACACTTAAGGATTGGACTCCAGGTGGAACTAGTGGATCTAACCCTCATCAGTTAGAGACTGGAACTGCTGTAAGATTGGTTCCACGTCCACGTTATAATACAACAACTAATCAATATGTTACTGTTGATAAGCGTAGTGTAAGACTACCTAATGGATTTGATACTAACACCAAGTACTATGTAATTGCTCCAGGTAGAAATACACAACCAGAAAATTATGCTGGTACAACAACCTTTAATGGAAGTGATCAGACTAAGTTGATGCTTGCAAGTAGTAAAGAGAATGCTGCTGCTGGTATTTACATTCACTCTGCTGAAGTAGAAGCAATTGATCCAGATATTGAAATTGATATCTATCAATTTGTTCTTGATGATAAGTATGATCTACACCAGTATAGTTGTACTACTACAACATCTATTACTGGTGGTATACAGTCAGATGTTCCACATATCTTTGATGTTCAGAATGCTAATGTCACTGCACAGAAAGTATTCTTTAGAAAGAATGAGAATGGTAGTTTACCAACAGTAAGTACTAACCAATCTACTGATACAGATATTGCTGATCAAAGTAGTGGTAAGATTCTTGATAATAAGTTCTTCTATGTAAAATATGTAAATGCTAAGGTATTTACAGTACACAAGACACATGCTGATGCTATTGCTGATACAAATCCAGTAGCATTCCAGTCTGGAACTTACGACTTCTCTGTATTTGCAGACAAGCGTGAGTCACCTATGCGTTATAACCCTGCTCATCCAAATTCAGGAACCACACCAATCATTTATGGTAAGTGGTACATGCAGGTTAAGAATGAGTCTGAGTCTGGAACTGCTAATTATGATGCTCAGAGTATTCTTTCTAGGTTCCACGATGCTGCTTATAGTGATGCATCTGGTAATAATAAGACTAACGACTCTTGGTTTGAAAGACTTAAGGATGAGAGAGAAGCAGATGAGCGTATCTATCGTTTAAGGTATGTTATACCTAAGTATCTGAAGTCTGTTCGTGATCCTCTAAATGGATTCACAATCAAGATGAGGAAGGACGAGACAAGGAAACTTCTTCCACAGAGATTGATGTTGAAGCCAGTATCTGGTTCTATTACGCAAGCGAAGTTCTATAACACTGCTGATAGTGGACAATCAACTGAGATTATTGGTTATACTGATACAGAATTTGCTAACACTGCACTTAACCTTGATAAGTCTAAGCAATATGATCCTTATAAGAAGGATACATCTGGTAACAAGCAATACGCTAAGAATATTAGGACAGCAAATACTTACGTTGACATGACCATTGAGTCAGCGAAGTTCATTACATCTGGAAGTGATACATTCACAGAGATTACAGTTGTTAACCCTAGGGTTGAGAATATTGCTCTTAAGAATGAGATTTTCACTACAGTTAAGGTTACTGCACCTCAAGGTGGAACATTCGCAGTTAATGCAACTCAGAATGTTGCTGCAAATGCTGTTGCGTGGACTGGTAATTCAACTGGTTCTGGTTATCTTCATGCTGCTATCAATGTACCTGGTACAACTACTTGGCACTTAATTATTAAGGGTGTTAGTGGTGAAATTAAGTACTCTGCTACAGATAATATTAGATTCACTCAGGGTGCTATATTTGCTGACTTGATGGATTATCCTGACTACGGCAAATCACTAGTTCTAAAAGATCTAATCAAAGAAAATTTCCCAGGATATTATTACCGTCAAAACGGCGCAAAGGTTTATACTATCACACCAGGTGATATTATTACTGACGATGCTAATGTACAGTTCTATGTTGAATCTGTAGAGGACGTTGGTGAACTTGATGATACATTCTATATCTTTAAAGTTAATGAAATTCAGAAACGTATCTTTGATCAGCAAGATGGTATATTCTATCTAACTGCACTTCGTGGTAATCATTCACCATATCCAACTGGTGCTGGTAATCAGAATAACTTTAGAGACTTTAAGTTCTCTCAGCCTGTTAGCAAACTATATCCATTAAACTATAAGAATGATCCTCTCTGGTTTAAGCAAATTGATGCTAATGCTGTTGACCCTCCTGCAACATATTCTGCTGCTGACAACTATGTTCATGGTTTAGTTACAGTTAATGACTTTAAGGGTTCTTCTACTAAGGAATCTGTTCTTGATATGCTTGCTACAGAAGCATTAAAGAATAACACATATACTGATGTTGCTGGTCCTAAAGATAACAGAATCATAGCACAGAAAGGTAATGCTTCTGCTGGATCTGAGGATAGATTAATTCCTATATCTGGTGATAATATTACTTTATCACATAAGAAACTTTACGTTGAATTACGAAGGCCTTCTATAGCAAGAGCAGGTAACCATACGTTTGAATACCTTGGTTTTGGTCCAGGTAACTACTCAACTGGTTTCCCTGCACGTCAGGAAGTACTACTCACTTCTACTCAAGACTTCTATGCACAGTCTAAGAAGCAGAATGGTGGTCTAGTATTCTATACTGGTCTTAACTCTAATGGTGACCTATACATTGGTAACCGTAAGATTGATGCTATCACTGGTGAAGAAGAATTCCTAGAGTCTGCAACTCTACAGGATTCTGCTGATGCTGATGATGCAATCGGTAACCTCGTTACTACGTTTGATACTCCTGTTACATTCAATGAGTACATTACAGTTAATGGTGGTGAGAATCAGGATAAGACAAGTACATTTAATTCTCCTGTAACTATTAGTGTTCCACCTGAAGTTAGAGATACTACTCTTGGTATTCCTACAGTTGGTGTATTAACTTCATTGAAGATTACTTCTAGGGTATCAAATACTAAGGATGATGTTACTCTTGATACCACAAATATGCAGAAGAATACTGCTACTCGTGGTAACATTATAATTGCTGGTAACAAAGTTTCTGCTGCTATATTTGAATGGAACCAACGTGGTTCAGAAGGTGGTGGTCAAGGATATAAGATTCTTACTCATGTTTCTGGAACAGGTAATTTAGCATCTAACATAACTCCTGATCAAGGTGCTACTTATAATTCAATTCAGACAGTTTCTTATGGTGCTGCTGGTGGACCTAAGAGTGGTGACATGCTACTCAAGGGTGCATATGTTGGATCTAGTGGTTCACTTGGTTGGATTCTATCCAATGATTATAAGTCTGCTACTACAAATGTACAGAGTCTAACATTTAATGGAAGTACTACTGTTACACTTACATGGAAGTCTGCTATCAATAATGGTAATGCTGTTGCTGGTGGTGTTGAAGCTGGCATGGAAATCAGAATTGCTGGTTATAATGATACTAAACTTAATGGTACTTGGATTGTTAACACTGGATTAACTAATAGTGGAAATACATTAACATTTAGCATCAATGATGTTATTGCATCTGGTACTACACAGTGGTCTACTCAACCTGCTGCTGCTACGTTAGAAGTTGCTGCTTCTTCTTGGAAGGAATGGGGTGTACTTGGTGCTGAGACAATCAGAACAGATACACAAACAATTGGTCAGTATAAGTTAGGTGTTAACACTGTTGCTCGTGCTGCTCATGCTGATTATGAAACTGGATTTGTAAATACTGCGACTGATCCTCTTGCTAACTTAGATGTTGTTGGTACTGCATGGATCAGTGGTAAGACTATTGAGAACTTCGCTGCTCATACAACATTAGCAGCAAGAACTCTAACACTTCAAGACCATGCATTCATGGTTGGTGGTGACAGTGCAACTCCTAATAATGCAGCAACATTCAGAGTTTCTACTACAAACAGTGGTAGGGTTGGTATTAATACAACCAAGGATGAAATGCAGAGTGCCTTGACAGTCAAGGGAACCTCTGAATTTACTGATAATGCTGTATTCCAGAAAGATGTTGCAATTAATGGTGGTGGTCCTGGTAGTTCTAATGCTGCTGATATAACAACTACCATTACTGATGGTACAGTGAACCTATTCATGACCACAGGATTTGTTGGTCTAACAACAGGTACATTCCCTGCTAATGGACTTAAGATTGGTGGATCCGCAAGGAACATTGAGATTGGTAACGTAGCAACTTCTTCACAAAATATCAAGATTGGTAATACCAGTGCTGATAGTATCATCACAATTGGTGATAGTGTTGATGGTTCTAATGCTAACAAATCTAAGACAACTATCGGTGGTGCATTTGCAAGCAATGAGTCTAACTCATTTGTACAGATAGATTCTAAGGCACTGAAGATTGCTGGTGATAGTATAGTTGGTACTAGAAGAGGACTAACAGATACTACTAAGTTTGAATCTCCATCTGGATTCTTTGAGTTCTTATCTGGTAACAGTGCAACAAGTAATGTTGACTTTGCTACCAATGCTTCTACTTTAAACATTGCTGGTCAAGGTGGTACTACTACAATTAGAAACAACCTTAAGGTTGATGCTACTACAAGATTTAATGCTGATGTAACTCTATGTGGTGGTTATGCTTCTTACTCCTTCGTTGGATACAGAGCACAAGCAGGTACTAATTTACAGACTCACACTAGTGGTGTTCTTGCTAACAACCAGTTCAATAGTAATGTTGATATAATTACTGTTGCTGCATTTGCATCTGGCACAGCAACAGGTGAGTACAATGAGATTGATACTGCTGGTACTGGTGATTGGGGTGGAACGCAGTTCCAAGCAACACCTGCTGGACAGAATGCTGCTACATTCCCTGTATTAACAGGTAATAAGTACTACTTACCAATTAAGAAGACTCCTTATGATGCTAGTGGTTCTCAGTACTATAACGAGAATGATATTCTACTTATTGATACTGTTGAGCAGTCTGGTAAACATGCTGAATTTGTTAAGATTACACGTCTTCCACAGATTAATAGCACACCATACTACATTGAGGTAGAGAGATTACCATTTGGAACTCTATCTACAACAAGAACAGATCATCCTGATGATACTGCTATCTACAAGTGTACTGTACAATACAGTGCTACTTGGATTACATCAAATATTGATGATACTGGTACAGAAGATAATGTTTATCTTGCTCAGTTTGGTGGTAGTTTAATTGGACGTACAAACCGTAATACTAGTGGAGATCCTGCTTACGTAAGCACTACTGCTCCAGGTGATTATGTAATCCTTACACGTACTACAACTGGTAACGATGGTGAGATATTTGAACTTAAAGAAACACTCACACAGGTTGCTAAGAAGTTAGCAGTTAAGAATGGTTGTGATACTTCTTCAGAGAAGACAGTATTTGAAGTTAACTCTGTAACAGGCGATGTTACTATTGAAGGAGACTCTATATTTAATGGTAGTTTATCCTTAAATGGTACATGCACAACACCATATGTTAATGCAACTACTAACAAGAAGTTAACTATAACAAATGGTAGTGGTATTACTACGTTTGAAGTTGACACTTGTACAGGTGACACACAGATTGGTAACCAACATGGTACTGTGTTCATGGTTGCTGAGGCATTTGGTAGTTCTCCTGCTGCATATACTAAATTTAGTGATGTTGTATACACATACAAGCACGATCCACAGTCTATTCAGGCAGATGGACCTAAGACAACCATTGCTTCTAATGTAGGTATATCTGATAGCAGCATGAAGGTTGCATCAAACTATACTAAGTTTGTTGTTGGAGATCTTATTGCTATCTACAGTGGAACAACTGCAATTGAGATAGCACAGATTACTTCTGCTTCAACATTAAGTGGTACGGATCAGTTATTGAATTTTGCTACTAACAGTAATTATCCTAATGGTGGTCGTGGATCTGCTTCTAATAAGGTAGAAGGTACAGTTGCACAAGCATGGAACATTGGTGCTGATGTTGTTAAGATTAACAAGTATGCATTAACAACTACACTACTACATGATATTCCTGCTACACGTGCAGCAAGAGCTGCTGCTATTAAGGCAAGGTCACCTAACACATTTGATCAGAGACTTGAGATTGGACTTAAGAACGCTGATCTAATTCAACCAAAACTTGATTATGTACAGTATGTGAGAATTGGTGAAGAGTGGTTCTTACCTGACAGTGTTCATGGTGGTGGTAGCTGGAGTGGTACTGCTGGACTTGATATTGAATATGCTGTTAAGATGCCTAAGAGTATCAGAAATCCAAATACTTCTGGTACTACACTAATTAATCTTTTTGGTGGTGGAACCATTAAGAATCATGGTGACTTTGAGATGACCAGTGGTAATCTTAGGGTGTATGGTTGTGATGGTATCACACCAGTATTCATGGTTGGTAATGATGATGGTCACCTTGGTGATGGTTCTGTTGAAGATTCAGTAGAAGGTACTGCTGGAATGCAACTTTACGGACCTGGAACTATTCACGGTAACCTTGAAATTAAGTCTAAAGATTGTCAGGCATATGGTGATTGTATTGGTGATACAACATTCAGTGTTAATAATCTCACTGGTGATACCAATATTGGACAGAAGTTCTATCAGAAGGGAAAAATTTCTGCTACAGAAATTGCTTCTGAAACTATTTTCCATATTGATAATCTTGGTGCTTCTGGAGCAACAAATCCAAAAGACTTTAGGATCTATCAGAATAATGCTATTGATTCATTCGGTATTGAGAAGTATTGGACAGGAAATGGTGGTAGAAGACATACATATGTTGCATACGATCCTACAACAGGTGTCGGACAGCAAGTTGCTAACCCATTACAGGTTAACAACAATTATCTAATTAACTCATCTTCTGGTGCTAACATGGTTCTTTATCTACCAGATAATGCACAGACAGGTGACATGATTAGATTCATTGAACTTAGTGGTAATTTAACATATAATACTAGTTTGATTATTAGAGCACTTAAGATTGCTAATGTTGCTACGGCAGTTCAAGGTGATACAAGTGGTACTAAGATAGGTGCAGGATCCAATGTAACAAATACAACTTCATGGGATTCTGGAGAATTGATCATTCAGACACGTAATGCATCATTCGGACTAGTATTTGCTGGTACAGTTGATATTGAGGGATCACCAAACGCACAAACAATACCACCTTCGTTAAGAGGATGGTGGTTAATGGAGTTATAATCAATGGCAGCATATTACGATTCTATTAAAAGCATGAAGACCGCCAAGATAGGAACTATCCTACCTTGGGGCGGTGATGGAGGAAATGGGTTCCTTGCTTCTAATATACCTAAAGGTTGGGTAGTTTGTGATGGTAGTACAAAAGATGCTAAGGATTATCCATTGTTAGCATCTATATTGGGTGATACTTATGGTGGTGATATGACTAAACCTGCTGGTGGTAATTATACTTTTCCATACGTTGATCCTAATGATGGGTCAAATACAGCAACATTTAGATTACCTAATTTATCAAATAGTTTACCTGTTGATCTAGAACCAGTTCATATGGATCAAGCACAATATAATAACAATCAGAATAATTGGAAAGAAGTTGTTGTTGATGCTAATGGAACTAAAATGAAGGATTTCATTGTAGATTATGGAGAGACTGTTGATATTAAGACATCATGGTCTGCTAATTCTGATATAGATTTTACTTTGAATCTAAGTGGTAATTTATATTTTAAATATACAAACTTTACATTGACTGCTCCTGATTTTCTAGAGTCAATTTATACATTAAATCGTAAATTAGGTATTAACCATACACCATCACATAGTCATACTGATAATATACCATCTGCTCAAGCAAACCAGAAAGGACCTATGGTATTCCAAACTGATGGTGGTGTTGCTATGACAGGTAGCCAATCCTTCACTAATAATTGTAATGGTACTCATGGTCCATTTAACTGTGCATTTGCAGATGCTGAACCACATAGTTGGCAGAATGGTTCTACTAATATGTCAATGTATGGAGATGCTACTTACGAACATACTTTACCAAGAATTACATCACATTATGAATTTGCCAATGATGCTGTAAATGCTGGTAAGAATTATTGGGATCAAGTTCCTGCTGGTGCTAATAACTGGAGAGGAACTGACAGGGGTGCTGGACCTAAAACAGTATCATATAAACAGACTATACCTGCTAATGGAAATACTCAGCAGATTGTTGACATAGATCCAGTATCTACTCATGCTCAACCTGCATTTAAAGGTATGTTCCCCAGACCTATGGAAGATAGGAGTAGAGCAAATTTCTATGGTTATACTCCTCTTGGTGGAACTACACCTACTAGAGCTGATGGCCTTAAAGATTCTCCTGAACAAAGAGCAGCAAAGATTGTTGGTAGTGTTACTTTAACAGAAGGATCAAATGAGGTTATTTTACCTGATGGTACTGATATTAGTCAACAGTATGGTACTGGTAGTGACACATGGGAACAATGGGATTTAATTCGTCCATTAATGTATGTTACAGCAGCAGATAATAATGATAAGTATAAGTGGATACCTGAAGGAACATATGTTCAATCAATAGAATGGGTAAAGGATGCTAATAATACAGCAGCGTCTGGTAATTATAAGATAGTATTAAATAAAAATATGGGTCAAGGTGATGTTGAAGTTCCTGCTGGATGGGGAACTGTTGTAACTGGATTAAAATTTAGAGATGGTACGTATCCAACTACGTTGAATACTGGTTCATCAGGAAAAGATCCATTGGAATCGGCATTCCAGTCTCATAATCATAGTAGTTTTGAAATAGCACAGACTATAGGAACTATGGTAGGACCACCATCACACACAGCATCTGATGCTGATGGTAGTGCATTAGCAGCACAGAGTATTGAAAATGCGTTAAATATAGCAGTAGATACTACTCAAGCTTCGTTAACAATGACATTCATTATCAAGGCATACTAATGGCAGTATTCTATAATAAAGAAAGAGCAAAATATGGTCACTTAACAGGACAGGTTATTGCTTGGCCAGTACCTTATGAAGGTACACCAGACGCATCAAATAATAAAAGATCATTGCCAGCAGGTTATTTAAAATGTGATGGTTCAAAATATTTTGCATCAGATTACCCAAGACTTGCAGAGATTTTAGGGACTGGTACTAATACTGCGTTCATGAAAAAAAATATAGATGGCACTGATTTTGAAAATATTAATGATAATCAATTTATGGTTCCTGATTTAGGTTCTAAGTATCCTGAACCTACAACAGGTGCTAATGCTGGTGTATATAATAATGTGAGAAAGGTTGATACTACTACAAATACTGAGAAAAGTAGATCTGGTATTGGTATAGATTCTGAGGCAGCGATTGGTGATACTAATGTAAGGATTTCATATAGCGGAAGTATTAATGTTCCATCTCAAGAAGTTGAGATTAGAGGAAAACCTGGATGGAATTATGCAGGTGCTAGTCATTATACAGAAATAGAAGGACCAGAGGAAAATGCAATACATCCACACCTTCATTTTAGTACATCTGCAAGATCTAGATTGAGAGCAAATCCATCTCAAGCAGAGACAGATAATGATCATCCAAAAGCAAGAGGGCAGACTGGATTGAGGAATGCTTCAACTATTCCTATTCAATCTTGGTTGGATGCAACAAAATATGGTAATGTATCTGGAAATCCTCCTGGTAGTGCTCAAGAACCATGCAAGTTGCTAGATAACTGGAACCCAAACTCAAATACAAATGGTGATGGAACACCATTATGGCAAAGTGGAATAGGTAACCAAACAATTTATTGGGGTGGTTGTATTGCAGGAGATGGAGTATATGAAATTGGAGCTGGTGGTCAATTTGAATTTGGTTGTCTGAGTAATCAGTCATACACTGTTGATAGACGACAATTAGTTGGATCACCTGATGGTACTAATACTATAAAATATAGAAGTAGACAGTGGTTATTGCTTGGATGTACTCAATCTAGTTCAAATGGTTCAACAACTGACAGAGATCCTATTTTGACTGTACCAGTAACATATACCGCAGGTGCTGTTGGAATGCCATTAGATTTTAATGGTAGTGCATTAGCTGATGTTGTCCCTCTTCAATCAAATGAAGCTGCAGTTAATTCAACTGGTGTTCCTGACGTAGAAAATGATGCCACTGATACTAATGATATACCAATAGCAGCAGGTGTTATACCAACTGCTCACAGTCATAGAGTTAGACTGGAAAAAGGGGACCATACATATAAGGTGAAGACTGGTGCTATATCAATTGACCCAGAGAATTTAGAAACAACATTTGATATTGGAGTAGACAAATCTATATCAATTGATTCAGCAGTTCAACCCTTCATCGTAATGGAGTATTTAATTAAGATCTAATCATGGTACAAAGTTATAGAAATAATAGGAAAGGATTTTATACTGATTGTTATCAGGATACTACACCAGTTGGTACTATTGTATCAAACTTTAAGTCTGGTGCTAATACTTATGATCATGAGTTTATTAATAAAGCAACTAATCTTCATAAGTTAGAAGATTTTGCTGGTAATGCATATCAGAATGCTGATGATCCTGCTTATACCCATGATGGTTATCTTTATTGTGATGGAACAGAATATAATATCAAAGATTATCCAACATTATATGAGATACTTGGTGTTCATTATGGAGGAAGAGCTAGTAGTGGTATTGATGTAACTGCTCCTGGATCTGGATATGCAACAACGTCTGCTGTAACTATATCAGCTCCCCCTGCTGGTGGAGTACAAGCAACTGCTGCTGTTAAGACAGTTGATGCCAATGGTGGTATTCTAACAGTAGATATTCTAAATCCAGGTGCAGGGTATACCTCTGAACCAACTGTCACAGTAGCAGGTGGAACTAGTGCTACATTTTCTGTTAGGTTAAGTAGTGCTGGAGTCATTCAAAATATTACTACTGCTAATGTATTTGATTATTATGGAGAGGCAAATTTAGGTACATTTAAAGTTCCTGATACTGTTACTAGAAAGATTGTTGGTAATGGTCCTGTATTCGGTCAGAATTCACCTACCGTTGGTAATATATCAATGGCTGTTGGTGCAACTGGTGGTAAATGGTATCTTGATCAAGATACACAAGATAATTATTTTTCATTGGGTAGAATAACAACTACAGGATATGAGAAAGTGGTTGAAACAGTTGCCTGTACAATTATTGGTTCTCAAACAGTTAAGGCAACAATGGAGAATAAGAAGTTGCCATCTATTTTCCAACACAGTCATACAGTATTTCATAGTATACCTGGTCAAAGTACTTGGCCAACTTTGTATTCTGGTGATAGATATCTTCAGGGTTATCGTGCTACTAATGGTAGAATTTCTAGGTGGTATCCATCTACAGGTGTTGTATTGCAACATAAACATGCTTTATTAAGACAACCAATCACTAATAATACTATCGCTACTTATGATTTTATGGATTATAAGGGTGGTGATGAGGGTATTGGTGCAATTAAGGATGTACCTGATGGTACAAATGCAACTGGTGCTACGTATGCACCACAACCAGGATATACTACTGAAAAAGCATATGATGATCAGTACTATCTTGCATCTGGTGCTGCTAATGCAGGATCTTTTGAATTTCAAACAGCAATACCAAACCCAACATTATTAAAGTTTGGTAGTGCATCTGAGATTGGTGGAAGACAAACAACAACTGGTGGAGTACCAGTATATGATTATAGTCAAGAATGGGAATGGACAAATCCTGGTTCTTATAGTATTAATACTTCTAGTATTACTGGAACTCCTGATTCGTTTATTTTTACTGTAGTTGGTGGTGGTGGATCAGGTGCTGCTGGAACCACAGCAGGTAATGATGGTGATGATAGTACTGTATCAGCAGGAAGCACATTACAAGTTATTGCTGGTGGAGGTAAGAAAGGAAATGCTTCTGCTGGTGCAACTGGTGGTACTGGTGGTGCAGGAGGAACTTGTTCTGAAACTGGTAGTTTAAGTCCAACAGGAAGTATATCAGGAAATGCTGGACAACAGGGAGCAAATACTGAATATCCAGAAGATACTAATCCATCAAATCCAGGTGGAGGTGGTGCTGCTGGACCAGCAGCAGGATATTATAATGCTGGAGCAGGATCTGCTGGAGATAGAGTATTAATAGGTGGTCAGAGTGGTACATTTAACCAAACTCTTACTGCTGATGGATCATGGAATTTGGCAACTGTATCGGGAGGAATAACATCTGTTAATTTCACACTTAGGGGTGGAAGAGGTGGTGCTGGATGGAATAGAGGAATAGCTAATCAATGGTATACTAATCCAGCATGTTTAGCATGGGAGTTATCAAATCCTAGTGGAACAGTAATTAAGGACTCACTTGCTGAAAAAGGTAGTTGGGTACAAAGTTCTAATACTAATCCTGCTAGTGCTTGGACAACCCTTATGAATACCAAAGGTATCTACAAAACATTACCAGCAACTAATGTGGAAGATCCTTACATTGGTACATGGCAGACACATGTTGCTTCTTTTTGGATTTTTGCTGCTAATGCAGGTACTTGTAGTCTAAGGATAGAGACTGACAATGATGGTTGGGTAAGGGTAATAAATGCTACATCAGGTGATCCTAATTTTGGTAATGATATAATTAATAGAGAGATAACTTACTCTAGTGGCATGGGTAACGAAACTATCTCCCTTGATTTACCAGTTGGTTATTACATTTTTGAGACAAAAGTTAAGAATAGAGTTGTACCAGGTAGTAATACAGAGAATAACCAAGGTGGATATGGTGCGTTAGTTACATTAGAACTTTCTTCTTCTCAACTTGCTGATTTTAAATCTGCACCTAGTCCAGGATGGAATGTTGTTGTTGGTAGTGGAGGAAATGGTAGGACTCAAGGAACTAATTCTCTCAGTGGTAATGGTGGATATGGTGGAGGAGGATATAATGGTGGACATGGTGGCGGTGGTGGTGCTGTCACCGTTTTAAGAAGAGGCACACAAAATGTTGCTGGTGCTGGTGGAGGCGGTGGCGGTGGTGCAGACGGTCAAGAAAGTGGTAATGATGCCACTAGTCCAGGACAAGCTGGTGGTGCATATCCTGGTGGTTCAGGTTTATACACTGGCCTTCAATCATCTTCATCTGGAACTATAGGTGTTGGTAGTGGTGGAACTGGTGGTCCTCACGGATGTGTAGGTGGTGGCGGTGGAGGAGGAGGCGGTGGTGTCTCTTCTGGTGGAACACTTGGCGGTGGTAGTGGTTATGGTGGAGGTGGTGCTCCTGGAGGACCAGGTGGAACTCCTGGTGGTTGGGGTGGTCACCAAGGTGGTGTTGGTGGACAACAAGGAGTTTCTGAATATAAAACTACTTACTTCTCATCTGGTAACTTATCATCACATCAAGATACTAATGGTTCTGCTACTCTCGTAGTACAATATAATGCTAATAAGTGGACAGCAGCAGGTGGTGGAGGTGGATCAGGAGGACAGTGGTTTAGTAGTGTTCCTTGGTCTGATTTAGGAAATCCTTCAACGATTAATGTTACTGTAGGTGCTGGTGGTAATGGTGTAACTCCAGGTGGAAATACTACTGGTTCAACTAGTGCTGCTGGCAATGGATATGTAAAGGTTGGAGTCGGAACTATTACTGGATATACTGGAGGTTCAACAGGTACAACTGTAGGTGATGTAGTTGAGTCTGGATCTCAAACAGCAACAATATTTGATATTAGTATTAATAGTAATGGTACTGGTACAGGTACTGGTGGTAACTTTAAATTACCAATAACACAAGTACCAACAGTATGTTTTAAAGGTGGTGGTAAATCTAATAGTGGTACACCAACTGCTACTGGTTATGATCAAACAGGAACTGGACATGCTACAGGAACAGTAACAGTTGCTGCTGGTGCAGTGACAGGAGTTACTCTTGGTACTGCTGGTGGTACTAATACAGGATATACAGAGCAACCATACGCATACTTATTACATGGTGCAGGTGGTGGAAGTTTTATTAATACTACTTTTGCAGGTGTTTCAGTATCTGGTGTAACATTAGGTGGTAGTGCTGCTGCATATACACACTTCTTGAAGTTTGGTGGACCAGGTAGGTCTACCAATAGAGATAGGTGGGCGGTATTAAAAGAACAAGATACTACTACATGTAATTATTTTGGTATTAAAGCATGTAGAGGTAATGGTGTTAATGGTGGTGATGTACCTGAAGAAGGATTAAAAGTTGAGTATCAATTAGCAGGTTCTGCTACTTGGGTTTATATTGATACTATTATTAATCCAGCAGCATCTAGAACTGATCCTCTTAGTGGTATGATTGTTCCTGCATGTGGAACAGGTCAAGCACATGATGGTACATCAGGTGATACTAAATGGTATACTTATTCTGTTGCATTACCAGCAGCAGCTAAAGCACCATCTACAAAGTTTAGAGTATATCAAGAAAGATCTGAGCAAGGTGGACAGGATCATTCTGGTGGTGGTGAGTATGACCATTATGGTATATGTGAGTTTATATATTTTAGAGAGAAGACAACATCCTTGGTATTTGTTCCTTCAGCTGGTTCTATTAAGAGAAATACTGTTGATTTCTTAGAGTATAATGTACAAGGTGAAACTGGACCTGCATATACATACAGTTCTGGTTTAGGTTGTAGTGATGCTACAATGACATTGAAGTCAACAACTAAGATTGAACCACAGGCAACCATTGATCCAGATTATGATGTTCCTTTGATTACACCTTATGTTACATGTAAGTACTTAATCAAAGCATTCTAAATACTAACGGAGATACAATAGCACAATGGCAAGCGAACCAGTATTACAAGTTGAATTAAATGTTATTGGACAGGAATTATCATATAATGGTATACCTAAACCAATACCAGCAACATATTGGACTGACACGTTAGTTCCTTTGATGTACCCTACATGGGATACTGATAAGGATAAACTAATTTCATTCTATTATTATAGTAATGGTACATACACTGCTAAACGCAGAAAGTATGTAATGAACTTTAAGACTAATACTAACGAATGGAAAGACTATGAGATGGAACAGGTGTCCAGTTCTGTTGCTGACACATTCAAAGATAAATTAGTTGAAGGATGGTATGCTATTGATGCCATTGAGAATGTTGAGTTCCAGAATGAACTCGGTGCAATGTATGCTAAGACAAGATCAATTTCTCCATTATCAGTAAGACTTGCAAGGGATTTCTTATTAACTGAGACTGATTGGTCATTAGGTCCAGATTCTCCACTTGATGATGCTGCTAAAGCACAGTATACATTGTATAGAACTAAACTTAGAGATATACCTGCAACAAATGAATTCTCTACTAATGTTGAGGGTACTAAGTTTCCTATCTCACCTGATTTCTATAATAAGATATTTAAGACTGAGAATGCTGGTAAGGATTATCTAGCAACAGATGATCAGTTCTTACCACTAGCAGCTCATTATCTTAAGAGGTATGGGGATAGAATGGCACATTATTTGCTTACTAAGTCATTTACTGAGAGATCATACTTTGATACTTTCATTACTGAGTATAATAATGTTAAGGCCGCTCAAGCATCACACTTTGATGCTGAGTACACTACAGCAGAGAAGAAAGCATTTTTAGATAAGTTGCTTGCACAATGTCAAACTGAGATTGATAATCTAGGGAGTTAGTTATGATTATACAAGGTAATGATCTATCGGTATTTGATCTCGTTGCATGTTACGCACAGAGGTATCAAAAGACGCTGCTTCATTTTAACTTAGACAAATATAATAGTCTAGATGCAACTAAGAAAGCAACTGTTACCACATACTATACATCTCTTGTGGATGACTATGTGTTAGACATCATGAAACAGGGTGGCATATTTAATACTATTTCATTTGATGAAGAAGCAGCAGCAGGTACTTTCGCTTCTGCATGGTTTCCGTTAGAATCACAATGTCCTGATGCTGACCATTATATCCATGCTTATATTGTTGATACATGGGGTGATGTCACATGGGAGAACAAACCAACTGGCAAATCTAGTTAATGAAATTATTTCCAACTCTTGTAGTTGATGACTTCCTTGAAGATCCTGATTATGTTTTATGTTTAGCAACAAACGCAGAATATAATGATCCAGGTCATACAAACTATCCTGGTGTTGCTTCTAAGAATAAAATACATGAATTAGATCAAGAGTTATTTGATACTATTCTACAGAAGATCTTTGGATACTATTGGGACTTGAACAATCCTGTTAAGTTTAGGGTTGACATGGAGTTTCAAAAGATTGAGAAGAATGGTCAAGGTATTATTCATCTTGATACAACTTATGGTGCTCTTGCTGCTGGTGTCATATATCTGAATCAAGATATAGACAAAGATACAGGAACATCATTTTATAAACTAACAGATCCTGATTATAAAATCAAACAGCATGAGTTCTTAGATCCTATTGCAAGGTATCATGCTGGTGAGCATGTGGATGGACTTGACAATATATGTGACAAGCATTACAATATGTTTGAAGAAACCATGAGAGTACAGAATCAGTACAATCGTTTGGTTACTTACGATTCTAATGTATGGCACACTGCCACATCATATGGTGATCAAACAAGGTATACTCTGCGGTTCTTTATTAATGAATTAGAGTCTAACCATCAAGACTTCCCATTGAGGAGATGAGTGTACCACATTAAGAACTGTCACACACCCCCTTCACAGGGGGTTTTTTAGTGCTATAGTATATTTGTTGAGAGGTTCCCGACTAGACTGACTTAGAAGCAGTCACATGACCGTTGGGGTAATTCACACACCACACGCCCTCTAACTGCTGCATGTCCCTTTGGTGGGTTCAGACATGGAGGCGATAGG
>VTLG01013141.1_pt1 | contig 23346 bp, 31 predicted proteins | sample 4694571 | NCBI WGS metagenome assembly VTLG01 (sample SAMN12604809, study PRJNA352737) | marine metagenome | biome: ENVO:00000447; feature: ENVO:00000209|ENVO:00000569|ENVO:01000036; material: ENVO:00002151; isolation source: viral sequences binned using virsorter ...
GGCTAACACACATCATCCATTTTCTTCATTATGTGTCATGATTACAGCCGTTAAAGTAATGCTTTAAGGCGTATCAAGTGTTACTTTAAGTGGGCAGGGGCGTACAGCTTGATTTGTATGGGGGGCATCCACATTCCTCATAAATTAAAAAAGTTAAGTCCTAAATCTGTAATTTTTAAAAATATTGGAATTAAGTGTCATGGTACTTTATTTTATATATTATGATTATAGAGAAGATAAGTGCCAAATGATTCTACTAAAGAATTAGCTTTAAAGCCAGTTTACGAGAAAGCTATAGAGATATATGCTGGAACTCCTGATGCGAATCACAAAGATGTGGCACTTATGCTTGGTATTGCAGAAAGTACCTTATTTAGAATCAGGCGTGATCCAAACTTTTGGGCTGCAGTATATAATCATTACATGGTTACTTTTGAAGGTGATGTGGTAGATGTATTAAGAGCAATGGTTAGGGAAGCTAAAGCTGGTAATACAAGTGCAGGCAGATTAGTATTAGAGCATAGTGGCAAGCTCCAAAAAAATATAAACATAACCATTGATAGTCCATTTGAGAAGTGGCTAAATAAAGTAGAAGGTGGTATAAAAATTAAAGATGCTGAAATAGTTGAAGAGTTGAAAGAGATAGATGATGATTTTAGTGATTTACCTGAAAGACAAAAAGAAAAGGGTACATGGAAAGAACGGAAGGACAATCAAAAGCTACAAAAAGAGCTAAATAAGGAAGAAAGAAGGTTTAAGCGTAATCAGAATAGAAAAGTTATGAGATCGTGGCTTAAAAGGGCAAATGCAGTAGGAGTTGATCCATTACCTGCTAAAAGACCAACCAAAGGTCAGCGTAAGGCGTGGGAAGATAGTATTATACAGAAAGAGAATCAGGCATTGGAACACTCTCAGGAACAAGTTGGCAATAGCAAAACTCCTTGCAAACCGAAAAACCTGAAGCAGGGAAACCTAAAGCCTCCCACTCCTCCCAAGATTTAACTTGACCAATCCTACTAGTACAATCTACACATATCTTTGGAGTACCTACAGATACCCATCTTAACTTTACGCTATCCCCATAAACTCGATCCTGTCCAATTCTAGATGCCTGCATAGTTGCAGATACAACTCCTCGCTTAATGGTATTTCGAAATTGCCCGAAAATTCTTCCATTTGTGGCAAGATCATTTCCGAGTATATCAAGGATTGCTGATTCATCAATACCTGCGTTTCGAAGGACTGCAATTTCTCTTTCAAGCTGTGTAAGGAAGATGTCAATTCCGTAACCAATTCCAAGTGTCGCCCATAAAAGGATGTTCTCATCCTCTTCTTCAAGATTTTGCGTAATTTCTTCCTCAAATATTTGTTCTTCATCAGCCATTATTTTTTAAGTGCCTTACCAATTCTTTTATACATTTGTTTTATAAATTTTTTTTGTTTAGTGCCATATTTAGTGCCTTTGACACTTTCGCTATCAAGTTTAAGTGCTAAAAATTCTCTTTTGGGAACACCAATGCCTTGATTGTGATATATCCCATATTCGTTCATTATAACACCCTTTTCGTGAATTTTTATACTTTTAATTAGATCACCAGTATAATCAAGGGGTTTAGTTTTTGTTGTAGGCGTAACTCTTTTACCAGCCCAATAAATACCTCTTTTTCTTGCTTCAATGCTTGCCTTTTTAAGCGGTCGCAATCCATCTGTTATATTTTTAACCGACATTTCAGCATAAACCATCTTACTTTCATCAACAAGTTCGTTTAATATATTAGGAAGTTTGCGTGCTAGTTTCGCAAAACTAAAGGTTGTTTTAATCTGTAATTTCACGTGCAAACTCCTCTCCCATCTTCTTTGCCTTACGATATATATCTATTTTATCCATAATGGCATCTTCGGCAAAGGATTCTGCCCATTCTCTTGGATTATCAAGAATATCTTTTATATCGCCTGTAAGCTCAATATCAAACTTGATCAGTTCTTTGAGCGACTTGGCGTGCTTTCTCAAATATTGAGAGTTTTTCGTTTCTTTGTTTGTTTGAGGCAATGGTAAGCTCCGCTTGTTCTAATGTTAAATCTTGATTATATTCCATAAGAAGTCCAACTTCGTCTACTAAATTCATTTCTAAACGATGTTTATCCCATAGAATCTGATCTTGTACTGTTTTTGGGTATTCAGGCTCTTTGAAATCTAGCCCTAAATCACTTGGAAGGGAAACGCCAAAGCTAGATGCTATCTGTCGTTCAATACGATAGAAATCCTCCTCGTACATTTTCCAAAGAGCCAAATCATCTTGGTAATCTTCTGTTCTCTCCAAGTCTTTAATCATCATAGATATACCTGAAGGAACTTCACCACCTTGCTCTGCCCATTGTACCCATAAATGATTATTTTGAGCAACAAGCTCTACAATAAATTTTACATTTTCTATAACATTTTCTACGTTTCCTTGTGGTGCAACAATATCATAAGTAGATCCTTCAGGAAGCTCTAATGTTACATCTGATCCAGTTCTTTGTTTATTACCCATTTCCGCACCTGTCATAACTGGCTGTCCAAACATTTGAAAACGTAAACCAAGTTGCATTTCTGTCATAGCAATATTTACGTGTTCATTTGCATTAATAATATCATTTGCACCCTCAACATAAAAATCATCTGTTTGGTTTTCACGATGCGTAAAAACAAAAGGTAAAACACCATAATTATGTGGAATCTCATTTAAAATAACACCATCTTCATCCATATGAACATATTTTTCTGCATCCCAATACGCATATTGTAATTTTTCAACTTTAGATGAATCTCTTACAGGCTGTAATAATGGATATGAAATGGCATAGGGAACGAAGGGATCATCATCGAAAAATACATGAAAAAAATAAATAGGTCGATAATCAAAATAAGGAGTATCCCCCTCGTTCCATACCACTCTAGTTGCAATAGTTCCAACAAGACGTGTCATCCTTTCTATATGTTTCATTCTTGCTGATTTGATAATAGAAAGATCAGTATATTTATCACTAGCATTTCTTGTTGCTCCTATTGTGTAAATTCTTGACATCTTATTGATAAATCTGCGTGTTATATTTACTTCCACAGGAGGAATTTCTCTAAATGCTTGTGCTGAAAACATTTTAGAAATATAATTTGCTGTATCATTACCATTATAATAATCAAGTAATTTTTCTATATAATTTTCTCGCTTTTTAGCATTATGTAACTTTAGCTCTTTAATTGATTCTCTAATTAGATCTATCATCTTCGTATTATATTAACCTCCCTGTTTTTTATCGGAAATTTATTTATAAAAAAATACCTAATCATATCACATCCATGATCGTGGTATCCATCTTTTAAACTTTCAGGCTTTAGATCGCCTGTACTTTCAGGATAACGCAAACTTTCTAAATCTTCTTGTATACCTTTGCAATGTTTATCTATATGAAATCTTCTACTTCCATCAGCACTTTCAATAAATGATCGTACATGGCTTTCACCTGATGGTTTATTTCTTGATGTTTTATCTCGTACTGATTTAACAATAATACCATTTCTGCGGAATATTTCTATATCACCAAGTCCTGATTGCCCTTGTGCTTGCATACCTGCTGGATCTCCAAAATATTCCACCACATTGTAATTTTTAGCTTTAATAAGCTCAATTAAAGTATCTGTTTTAATATTCTCTTCGTGAATTATCTCATCAATCATATTTATATGCGATATGCCACCAACCTTATAAACCTGAAACCAACCAACAGCAGGCATACGATAACCGAAATCAATAGCACAATAAGTTGGAAAGTTAGGGCTATAAGGATACTTGCCAACATCAAGATTACGATCAAAAGGATATACCCTACCTGCAAAACTTGTAAATTTAGCACCATATTCTTGATCGAATACCTCCTTACTCATATTACGTTTACGTTCAATAATAACAGGATTTTGTAATCCACTTGGATAAGAATATTTATTTTCCCATGCTGGGGCAGTATGAGATTCCCACATTGGATCTTTTTTACCTAAAAGATATTTATCATAAATCCAATTAAATCCTTGTGGTGTTGTTATAAATATTGCTTTTCCATTTCTGCGACCAACAGCTGGAGATATATACATATCCCATATATCTTGCTTCATTTTCGCAGCTTCATCTAATACAACTAAATCATATTCATCACCAACTAAAGAATCAGGATTATCAGCAGATAGACCTTCAATGCTACTGCCCCACTTAAAACGCACATATTGATCTTTCTCTGAAGATTTGACAACAGATGATTTATTTGGTATTACCATTGTACGCCATATTTCATCAAATAGTAATTTAGATTTTTTATAGGATAGCCCCACAAGAGCCACTTTTTTATCAGGTAACGATGCAACGAATGAAGCCTCTTTGGCTGATGCGAAAGTTTTCCCATAGCCACGACCACACACAATAACAAAAAATCGAGAACTTTTTTTCTTTGGGAAGTGAAGCAGAGATTGACCTTTGTGGGGCTGATAACCCATAAACTCAAACCATTCTTGTTTATATGTAGTGAGATTTGCTTTCAAATATTATTTTTTTTCAAGTTTTACTTTAAATAATTAGGGTATGTATTGTAAATACTTGCAATTCTAATCTTTTCAAATTTAAGTTATGTTATTCGAAATAAACAACAATTTGAATAAAAGGAGAGATAATGTCCGAAGAAAAAGTACAAGAAAACGTACAAGAAAACCTAGATATTAAGGTAGAGAGCAAGTCAGAAAATGCCGATTCTAACTTACTGCAAGAAGTAATGGCTAAGAAAGCTACAATTAAAGAATTGCAAGCTAAATTAACTGAATATGAAACTGCAAATGAAAAAGCAAGGCAAAAACAATTATCAGAAGATGGAAAAAAAGATGAACTCATAGCTGAACTTAATTCCAAAGTTGATAAATTGGAAGGCGAATATACTCGGCTTTCAAAGTATGAGGATGATGAGAAAACTAATCTTGTTGCATCTATAGCTTCTGATGAAGCGGAAGCAGAAATTCTTTCTAGGGAAAGTCTTTCTACGCTTCGTTTACTTAAAAATAAGATTACTTCCAAATCTTCTGAAACTCCAACAGCTCGTGGATCAGTTGGTAATCAACCACCACCTGATTTTACAAAAATGTCAAAAGCGGATCGGAAAAAGAATTGGGGTAATATTTTAAATCAATATAAAAAAAATTAACCCTACTTGAAGGCTTACCAAAGCAGTTGATAGAGGGAAAAAATAAAAAGGAGAACTAAAAATGGCTCTTACAGATCCTTTAGGTTCTAATATATTAATTGGTGGTGTTGGCGGTAGTTCCGATTTAGGTGCTAATGCAGATACTATCGGAGATCAGTTTGTTCCTGAAATATGGGGGAAAGCTGTTTTAGATTCATTTAATAAAAATACAGTTTTGGCTAAACTTGGAACAGATTTATCTGAACTTGCTCAGCAAGGTGGTGATAAGATCAACTTACCTCATGTAGGAACTCCTATTGTTAAACCTGTTACTCAAAATGCTGAAGTAATTACACTTGATGTATCGGGAAGTGATACTGCAACATCAACGACGCTAACAATAGACCAACATCATGTTGCTCCAATTTGGATTCCTGATGCAGTTAAAGCACAAGCTGCTTATGATTTATTTAGCTTGTATGCAAATCAAATGGGCTATGCTATTGCAAGAGCAGTTGATAATTATGTTGCATATTCTATAGTTTCTAATCTCGAAACAGCTTTAGGATCAGGTGATGGTATTACAAGTACAACCGCAGCAGTCGAAGTAGCTGAAACATTTACTGAGGCAAATCTTGCTACTTTAATGGGATTAATAGTTGGTGAAACAGGTGATACTAATGGCTGGACTATTGTATTATCTCCTAAAACTTTTGGTGCATTAGCCAATCTTGGTGGAAGTTCATTTGATCAAGGTACTGCAAATGCTCCTTTAGGTGCTAACTTTGCTGCTACAGGTGTAGTTGGAACTTTACTTGGTATGCCTGTTGTAATGTCAAACAATGCTTATATGGATGTAGCATCTGTTGCTGCAAATGCTGAAACAGGTACACAAGCATGGACAGGTTTTGATACAGGTTCAAGTGGTAGTGATACAGCAGATGATGATCATTTGATGGGATTTGCAATTCACGAAACTGCATTATATACTGCAATACAATCATCAGGAGTAAAGAGATCATATCAGCATACATATATGCAAGACTTGGTTTCTGCTGATGCTTTATATGGATGTGTTGTTAGAAATGCAGATTCAGCAGGAGATAGAAGAATCATAACATTATATGATAGCTTAGATTAATATCTATATTGTTGACTAATATGGGGGGGGTATTTCCTCCCCCATATATACAAAAGGAGAATAATTTTGGCAAAAGTAACTTATAAATACGAGGGCAAATTAAGACCTAATATGAAAGGTGTTGAAAAAACCTTCGATAAAAAAGATTTAAACCCTGAAAAGATAAACCGCTTAATCAGTAAGGGGTGGATTGAGATGGAGGTTAAAGATAAGCCGACACCAAAACCAAAGCCAAAGTCAAAGGCAAAGAAAAAGAAATAATGCCTGACTTTAAAGCACTTATTGAACAAATTACAGAAGATGAGGGGTTTAGGCAAGATGTTTATGAATGTACTGCTGGTTATGATACTGTAGGAATTGGCTTTGCATTAAAAGACCTTGATTTTACTCCTGATGAAGCTCTTGCTATCATTAAATGGCAAATTGATAATAGTTTAATTCGTATGGGCTTAGAACATTCACAAGAAAAAGTAGCACAATTACTTTCCAAATTACATTTCCGATTAGCAGAAAAATATGATTATTATGATAATCTACCACCTATGATACAATCTGTATTAATAAATATGTGTTATCAAATGGGTGTATCAGGTGTAAGCAAATTCCGTAAAATGTGGGCTAATATGAAAGATAGCAACTGGAAGGGTGCTGCTGATGAAATGCTTGATTCAAGATGGGCTAAACAAACACCAAATAGAGCAAATCGGTTAGCCGATATTGTCAGGGAACATGGGTAGTGGAAACATGGATAGCTATTGCAGAACGATTCGGTCTGCCTTTGGTGCTTCTATTAGGAGCTTGTTATGGAATTGTAAAAATGTTCAACTGGTTGGCAAATGATATGATGCAACAGATTAAAAAAAATGAAGAAAGAATTGAAAATATAGTAGTGAAATTGATTGATAATTCTAAGCTAGAAAGAGAAACTAATAGGCAGAATTTTCAAGCTATACTAAATCGAATGGATGCACTTGTAGATATACTGGTTAAACTTTCAGGTAATGGGCTTAAAAAGTGAGTGATGAAAGTAAGGGTGCAAGATCTTATAAAGGACAAGTTATCGGTGATAGCATGGCTATTACCATCAATTTTAAGTGGCTTTTACAGATTATCGCAGGAACAGCGATAGTCGTTTATGCCTTTTGGAAACTAGAAGGCAGAATACAAGAATTAGAAAGAAATATGGTTCTAGCTCTAAGGGAGATAGAATTACATGAGCAAGAAAGAAAAATCGCTGAAGAACAACATATGCGTGATATGGAAGAGCGTATGTTATGGTACGAAAACGAGTTAAATCTAAACCCATTCAGTTGGGGAAAAAAGAAGAAATAGCTTACTTAAAGGCGATTGAGATAGCAAGGGCTTGTGATAATTTACCTCCAAGTAGGGAAGAGTTTATAAAAAAATGAATAATAGAATAAGTGATAAAACCAGTTTAAATATTAGCTTACCTATGATTATTCAGATTGTAGGTTTTATATCTGCATTTGTTTGGGGATATAGTCAATTAACAACGAGGATTGCATTTGTGGAAAATGAATCTAATAGAAATGGACAATATATTGATGAGATGAAAGCACTACAAGATGCTCCTATACCATCAGATGTAAGACAGGATGAATTATTAAAGATGTTTAATGCAAGAATAAGTAGCATGGAAGCAGATTTAGAATATATGAAACGAAATATTTATAATAAGTGAAGGGAAAATAATGAATAAATTAGCAACATTTTTACAAAAGTTTGCACTTGAATATGTAGTAAAGTATCTTAGAAATAATAAAGCAGAGGTAATTAAATCTGCTAATTCTAAGGTTAATCTACCTATTTTAAATGAAAAACAAGAAGCTGAATTAATGGATGCAATTTATGATGTGGTAATAGATGTAGTAGAAGGAATTAAAAAATGATACCAACATCTTTTGCACCAATGATAATAAAACTGATTATGCCAAAACTAACAGACAATTTGGCTAAGATTTTTAAATTAGATAAAATATTATCATATGTAGAGATGCCAAACGAATTAGATATAAAAGTTAAAAAAATGGAAACTGAATTTAATGCTATGAGAGAAACATTAATAGAAATAGGTAAAGATTCACATCCTCCACAACCATTTGATGATAGAATAACTGCATTGGAGAAGAAAATTGGCAAATGATATAAAATTAGGCGATTATAAGCCATTAGATGCTAATTTAAAGCCTGTGAAAGTAGATGAGGTGGTTTCAGCTCTTGAATTATCATCTGTAGGTAATGGTGCAAGAATTACTGGTGGATTAGAAGTAACAGCCGATCTTTTAGGTTCAAATGCAAAGCCTATTAATGGCAATCCTATAATAACAAATTATCTTACTGTTCCTATTGCAACAACAATAGGACTTAATATAAAAGGAAGTTTTGGTACTGATACTACAGAAGGAGAGGGAATAAATTTTTTACAATCAGATAAAACAATAGCACTATTTTCAGGTCATCATAATTCTACATTTTTCTATATATATGGAAATATAGGTGCAACTACAGATAATTATTTACATATAAAGGTTGAAGATGATGGGGTTTCAACAATAGTTACTAATGATTCTGATGGAGAGGTTGGTCATTTAGTATTACAACCTGATGGCGATCTTAATTTATATCCAAAGACTGGTACAGTTAAAATTGCTGATATTGATGCAACAAGTGATTTCTTTCAAGTAGCTGTAAGTAGTGCAGGTGCAACTACATTATCAACAGTTGATAGTTCTGCTGCTTCTGCACATTTAAAAATCGTTGCAGATGGTCATGTAGAATTTGATGGGTGTGGTGTAGGCTTTGATAGGCTTGAAGCTACTTTCGGAACTGCTGCTGTAACATCAGCTGGTGGTAATTCTACGGATATAGATTTTAGACTTGGTAATAAGTATATTTTAGAATTGACAGGCAATATAACTTCAGGTTCTAGCGAATACCTAAGTTTTATATTCCCAGCTGTGTCAGGTAATTTTTTATTAGTTATTGGTCAGGATGGAACTGGAAGCCGTGCAATAGGATCAAGTGCTGCATGGAGAGCTTATGCTTCTGATGGTTCTGCTGCTGATAATACACTTTTTGCAGATGGTACTGATGGAGCAGTTAGATGGAAAGGTGGCTCTGCTCCAACACTTACAACAACAGCAGATAAAGCAGATATAATTTCTATATATTGGGATGCAGATAGCCAAACTGCTCTTTGTGATGGAGGTGTAAATTTCTAATGGCATTTAAAGATAATACATTAGCATTTGAAAACACAAAAATAATAGATAAATCTATTGAGGAAGATATTGAGGTTATGATGTCATGGGAAGCTCCAATAATGGAAAAGAGTGCAGAATATATTTGTCAAAGTAAAGGAGATATTTTAGAGATAGGATTTGGAATGGGTATATGTTCTGATTATATACAGGCTCAAGGTGTTAATTCTCATACTATAGTGGAAATACATCCACAAATAATTACAAGATTAAAAACATGGGCTAGTGGAAAATCTAATGTTACTATTATTGAAGGTGATTGGAATAGTGTAAGTGGTTTTTCAACTTATGATGGTATATTTATAGATACTTATGGAGATGAAAATTGGAGTAACTTTAAAACTTTTGCAAATGCTAAAGGTAAGTCAGGTGCTAAAGTAACTTATTGGAATAATTTCAATTATGCTAAAGATGAGTTTGCCTTTGATAATATAGTATTTGAATCAATATCAATAACACCTGATAATAATAAATATACTGATATTACAGAATATTATTATATGCCAAAGGTGGTAATATAATGGCTACTATTTATTCTGAATCAGCTGGAGATGGCTATATTTCAGCCAGCAGCCCATCAAGTTGGTTAGCAGCAAGTCGTGCTACAACAGGTCTTTCATTTCCTACGTTTTCAGCATCAGGTTTTTCAACTGGCTCAGCAAGATTTCCTGGAAGAGGTGGTGGATATATTTGGGTTTGTTCAAGAAATTTTTTTCATTTTGATACATCATCAATAACATCTACACTATCATCAGCTACATTAACTATAACATCTATGGGAAGTTTTGATACTTGTGATTTTTATGTAGTTAAATCTACTCATAATGATACTTTGGCAAATGGTGATTTTGATGCAATAACAGGATGGGATAATAGTGCTGAAGATAATACTGATAATGTAACTAAATATTCTGCAAAAATAACATCATGGAGCCCTTCGATACAAGAAAATGAAATAGAATTAAATGCTACAGCTTTAGCAGATATAAAAAATAATGATGATTTTAAAATTTGCATGATTGAATCAGATTATGATTTAAACCATAGTGATCCAGCAGGGTATTATAGATTAGGCAATTATTACGCTGATAATTCAGGAACAGCTAAAGACCCTAAACTAACTTTAGTAGTAGCAACAGTAACAGATAATGTAATATTTTTTGGAACTAACTTTTAATGACAACAAAGACAAGTAAAATTAAAGAAAATGGAAAAGCAACTAAGATAAATATAGATGAAATGATTAGAAATTCAGAATATAGAATCAAGGAACTAGAAGCTGCTTATCATCAGGAGATTGGAAAATTAACAGCATATAAGGATATAAAAAATGCCAACATTTCAAAGTGATAAATTTAGTAATTTTTATAAAAGAATATTACAAATAAGCCAATCATCTAATACTGGTATAGATGCGACAACAAGAAATATAGAATCAGGTGATGGAACTCCATCTGTAATATCAATGTCAGATGATGCTGTAAATATTTTACCTAAAAATGATGATACTACAAGTACATTAGAAGTATTTACAAAAGATGCAACAAGAGTATTAAGAGTAGATACTACTAATAAAGCTGTTAAAACTGGTGAAACACAAGTAAATGCTACTACACTATTTAAAGAAATGGGCTTACATGATTTTTCACCAACTGCTGGTGTTCATAATCCACTTGTATGTAATAATATGATGTTTTCTGATAGTGGAGATGATATTATAGAAGATACATCAATGTTTGGTAGTGGAACTGATCCTGCTACATCATTAGATTTAAGTGCAGATGGCACAGCTAAAACTGCTGTAGCTTGTTATTGGGTTATAGAACAGAATATGACATTAGATGTTGTAAGATATGGAGCAACAGCAGATAGCAATTCTACTTTAAATTTTCATTTATTTAGTTATACGTTAGATACATCTTCTAATCATGGCGACTTATCATCAGGTACAGTTTGTGCTAATGCGAGTGTTGCAGCTACAAGCACTACATTTAAAACTGGTACATTTACATTAGATTCTGCTGATATAGATGCAGGCAAGGTTGTTATAGGCTTTGTAGAAAATCAAACAGGAACAGGTGATGTAACTTGTAATTTTAATATTCAATATCATATTAGATAAGAAAGGAGATAATTATGCCAAACGGTATGCCATCAAACGGAGGATCAGGAGGAGGTGGATATTCACCACCACCTAAAGGCACAACAGCAGATCAAAGAAATACAATAGATAGAAAAAAACCAATGCAAGAGGTTACAAAATCTATAAGTTATACTGCTGGATCAGGCGATTCTCCTATAATAACATCTTTTTCACAATCAGATTCAACTACTGCTTTAAAAACAGCAATTCCATCTGCTGTAGTTATTGAAAATACTGGTAAAATACCAGCTATAGCTATAACTGCTTATGAAGGATACTCTGATGAAAATACAGATGAAGGAACACATACAATTCAGACAATGTTAATGCCACATGAAAAGTTTGAACCTCCAGTAAGAGGTATTATTCCTACAGCAAACCAATTAAGAGTATTAGATGGAACAGTTGTAGACTTTACAACAACAATAGGAGATGGAAGTTCTACTCTCGCAACTTTAAAATCTGATACTGGTGATAATACAGCATCAGGAGAATTAAATAATACAACTGATCCTGTCGTATTTGAGCTTGATAATGGGCATGAAAAATATAGAGTTGGAGATTATCTTCGTTGTGAAAATGAAATACTTAGAGTAGAAGGTACTTATGATGATAATCCAACATCAGAAACAGTTGCAGATAATCATATTGTAGTTTCAAGAGCACATTTTGGTAGCACAGCAGCATCACATAGTGGAACTGCTGATATATATTTTCATTGTGTAAATGAATATTATGATTTTGATAGAGTATTATCAGGAAGTTCTCAATTAAATCAAACCGATAACTTAGGAAGATATAAACTGTCAAGTTTTTTTGGTTATGGCAGAGTAAATGCTACTGCTGATAATTTAACTTTTGGCATTGTGCCTGGTTCTGTATGTTTTCGTTTTTATAGTAAAGCATATCAAGAGATAATGATGGGTGGAACAACTGGAAATATTCCTATAACATCTTCAACAGATAGTAAATTAACAGCTTCAACTGCTTATGCCTTTAATTTAACTATTGATGATTCTAGTGCAGTTACAATAAGTTTTACAACAGATTCATCTAATACTAAATTTGGTGGAAGCAATGGAATTATTCAAAAAATACAAGGAGCTATAGATACTGCGACAAGAACAACAGGTGGTGGATTATATGGCTACTCTTGTACAGTAAGTATAGAAAATGGAAGATTAAGATTTACAAGCAATTCTCATTTATCTCCACATGATGGAACAAACGGATCTAAAATTTTATTAGCTGATGCTGGTAGTGGAACAAATGTTTTAAGTGGAAGTGCTGGAATATTTCCTGATGATGCAGTAGTTAATGCTCCTGTTGCTCCGATAATAGCACCTGTAAGTACATATGATTCAATTACATATTTAAAAACACCAAATCTTAAAGAGATGTGTTATGATGATGGTATGGGAAATCTTTTAGGGATGGCAACAGGTAAGATAAATTATGAAACTGGAGCATTTCACTTTGAAGGAGCACCAGCTAATGCAGAATTTGAAATATCATTAGCTCATGGATCACCATTTTCAGGAAAGCTAGATACAGCTAAAGAAGATGCAAATGTAATTACAGCAATTCATGGTAATGTTATTAATCAAAATCTAACAGGTGAATTAAAAGTAACAATATATTAATTAAATTAGGAGATATTATGCCTAAAGGCAAAGGAACATACGGAAAAAAAAGAGGCAGACCTAAAAAGAAAAAAAGTAGGAGGTATTAATGGCTACAGCACCAGTTTATTGTACACATAAAGAATTAAAACGAGTTTATCCACAGATAGATTCCTTTGATACTAAGACACCTATATATGGATGGACTACGACAGGTACTCCAAATTTATATTTAGCAAGAGATACTGGACTTGTAACTGTACTTTTTGCAGATGGTGAAGATTTAGGTGATCCTGAAGCAAATAGTGGCGTAGTAAATGCAAATGGTGAATGGTATTATGATTCTAATTTAGATACTACATATTATTTTAATAGTGCTGCATCTCCTGCTGATTTACTTATGGAGGCAGGTGAAGATTTTGCTACTATGGTTACACAATTTCGCACCGATGCTAGTAGATATTTAGATAGTAAACTTGATCCGAATTTACCGAGAGAGCAACTTAAAGATAAGAGTGGTAACTTTGATTATATGATTATTCGCTCATCTGCACTTATTGCTGCTGCTTTTATGATAAGGGCAACTGATCCTACTAATGAAGTTGCAACTGCTCTCATGGAAGAAGCACAAGGTAATATTGATGCTTTAAACAATGGTGGTGCTGCATTATCATGGCAAACAACTAGAGATGCTTCTAAAGGCATCATAAGAGATGTATCTTATACAGATGGGAGTGTTCGCCCAGTAGATACAAGAGGAGCATGGAATGGAACATTTGATTTGATTAGAGTGAAAATTGAAGCTGGTGGTGCATTAGATGGAACTGCTACTTATTCTGTATGGGTTAAAAATGCAGATAAATTAGGCAATCAACAAGGAAATCAAGTAGTTACTGCTGAAAAAATTAATGGTGATTATCAAGCTCTTGCAGGAGGATTGCAAATAAGGTTTGCAGGAGAAAATAAAGATTCAGTTGCTACTGCTACTAACGAGTGGGAAATAGAAGTAATGGGTGCAGGCGAACATATAGATGCAAGTGGCGTTAAAAGTGTACAAAATTCAAGATGGCTTAGTTAAATGGCTGTATCTTTTACAAATAACTGGAAAAACATTTTAGATAAGCTCGAAAGCGTGCTTAGAACTGAGTTTAAAGGTGCATTACCTGTTTATAAGGGCAATCAATCTCCAGTAGGAACTACATATTTACAATTAAATCCTGTTAGTTCAGAACTTATTGAATATAATGTTACATCTGAAACAAGAGAATTTACGATACAAGTTTTATATTATTTTTTAGAGGCTAATGTAAAAGATACATCATTGGAACATATATTGCGTATTGTTTCACGAATAGAGGCTCTAATACACGATAATACTGCTATGACACTTAGTGATAGTAGCAATTTATTTAATTGTAGGATGCAAAGTACAGAGTTAAATACTGGAGATGAAGATATGTATATCGTGGAATGGGAATATAAATGTATGCACTTAGGAAATATTTCATAAGGAGAATAAATGAAAGTAAAATTAATAGATAAAAATTCGAGCTTGCCAAACTGTTGGAAAGAGTGTGGTGTAAGTAAAGATGATTGGAATAAATTAAACTTAGGAAAAGAAATAGAAGTTAAATTTATCCCTGATTCAATGAATAGTTTAATAAAGGTTTTAAATAAAAAGAAAGGAGATAAATAATGGCAACAGTAGCTCATACTTTTTCACCTAAAGAGTGGAAGTGCTTTGTTATATCTGATGCAACTAACGCTGGTTCAACAGGTATACATTCTTCTAATATGAATCAATTAGATGTTGATTCTATATCATTCCCTTCGCTTAATGTAACACAAGCAATGGATGTTAGAAGTGGTGTTGGACATACACTAAAAGATGAAGATTTTTTTCAAGATAATAAATTGAGAGTAGTCGAATTAAGTCTATCAGGTACATTGCACGATGATGTTGGACATAGATTGCTATTGGCTAATATTTGTGGTGCTGCGCAAGCAGATGATACTAACCAAACGATTGCAAGTGGACATAAAATAGTAGCACAGAAATATGGTGCAGCAGTAACAAATAATGCTTCATCATTAACTGTAGTATTACAACCATCAGATGTTTCTAATCAAACAGGCTTGGAGCTTTTTGGTTGTGTAGTTACTAACTTTGTAATTAGTGCTGATATTGGAACAGAGGGTGGTAGATACAAATGGTCTGCTACTTTACAAACAGGAAAAGTGCCTGATTTAGCTTCTACTGCAGCAGCAGGTAGTACAGTATATGCAAATACTACTGGTACTACTTTGGCATCTGCAAGTGGTGTTGAAGTTTATAACGCTGATGCTACATTACATAGCTTTACTACTACTATAGATTATCCTGCTGTATTTTCAGGTATAACATCTTCAGGATACGATGTTGTTAGCAGAGGTGTGGAATGTTCTGTAACCCATGATTGTCAAGTTAAATACGATGGAAATACAAAGGGCTTGGTAAATAGCTTTGATGGTCAAACTGCTGCAAATGCTGAAACTACATTCATTGTTGTAAATAATGGAAAATTTGGCGTAGATACTGCTAATGGTGTACTTACTAATGTGGCATATTCTGAAGGAGATATAATGATGCTTGATGTTTCTATTAAAGCTGTAGATGATGGTACTGATGAATTATTAATAGTTGATTTGAGTGATTAATCATGGAAAAATTAAAACTAAAATCAGGTCGTGAAATAAATATAAAAGATGTTTCTCTTGATGAACGTGATGAAATGCTTGATTCTGTTGAATACGTTTATGATAAAAAAGGTAATGTAACTGGGGTTAAGATGATGCACTCCACTATTACTAAATGGCTTCGTTTTGGGCTAAATGGACAAGCAAATGATAAGTTTATTCTTGACTTAACCTTTGAAGAGAGAACAGAAATCTTCCTCAAGATGCAAGAAAAGTTGTTAATGGGGGAAGGGAACGCCTCCAACTCGAAATAAATATTTATGCGGAATGGTGTGGGGGCTGCAAGTTTCATACATTTCCGTATGATGCTAGCTTACCAATTCGTATAGATGGTAAATATGAGATTCGCACATTTAGATGTGCTGAAGATGTATGGCAAGTAATTGATTTATTAATAGAAGAAACAAAGGAACAAAATGAAAAAGGCAAAAAGTTTGATATTGCAAAGTCGGTCAATGCTCAACTGCCTTTTTTTTGTTGTAAAAACATTATACAATCCAAAGAGTATCAAAAAGATATTGAAAGATATATATATTGTGAGCAATTTGGTATATCGCCTTATTCAGGAAGCTATGGAGAACAGCCTGCGAAATGGGTGGATAAAGCATTTATTATTAAAAATATATTCGCTAAAAAACAAAAGGATCAGATAGATGGCACAAGAAAAAATAATAATTAATTTTAAAGCAGCAGGACATGAAGCCTTAATAACTGCTGTTAAGCAACTTGATAATGCTATTGCAGATTTAAAAAATGAAACAAGAAAATATGGTAAAGAGGGTGGAAAATGGGTAAAAAATAATCGCCTTCTTGATAATTCTTTTGCTACTCTTCGTTCTAAAATGCTTTTGTTTAATTTTGCAATGGGGCTTGGCGTTTCACAATTAATAAAATTTACAAAGCAAGCTGCAAAATTACAAGATGTTAGAAGGGCGTTTGATACGCTTCAGGGCGGTGCTGGTAGGGGTGCAATTGCAATAGATAAACTTAAAGAGGCAACTGATGGTACAGTAACAGAATTTGATTTATTCCAACAGGCAAATAATGCGATGATACTTGGAGTTACTAAAAACTCTGAAAAGATGGCTGAAATGTTTGATATTGCACAGAGGTTAGGTCAGGCACTTGGTAAAGATACAAAATTGTCTGTTGAATCTCTTATTACTGGTATTGGTAGGCAATCTCGAATGATGCTTGATAATATTGGTATTGTTGTTGATGTAGAAAAAGCTAATAAAGCATACGCAGAACAGCTTGGCATAAATGCCAATCAATTAACAGATCAGGACAAAAAAACAGCATTTTTAAATGCCACAATGGATTCGGCAAGAAATAAAGTAGAAGAGTTAGGAGAAGAGCAATTAAGTAATTCGCAGACAATGGATCAAATGAGTGTAGCTGTTACTGAGGCTGCGACAGCTCTCGGTGAATCACTTATGCCAATTGTTATTCCACTTGCAAAAGCACTTACAGCCCTTGCAAAGGGAGCTAAAGTTGTATTTGAGGCGTTTGATCCTCATACTTTAGGTGTAGCGTTTACAGAAACTGCTGAAGAGCTTGAATTTTTAACGGATATGCTTGACGAACATGAAAAGATAATGCGAAAATTAGGGGCGGTGCAATTAGAGTTTATGGGGCAAGATATGGGGCTAGGCTTTAAAGAAATGAGCTCAGAATTACAGCCCCTTGTAGAACAACATAAAGAGTATAAAGATCGCATAGCCCAACTTCAGGAAGAACTTAAAAACTTGTTTAACCTTGAATCAGAAGAATCGTTAGATGATATTACAGTAGAAACAAAACTTTTAGGGAATAGTATAAATGCCATGTCAAATGCTTTAGCAAGTGCTGCTATAAATGGTGAGCACATGGGTGATGCAGTAGTTAATTCACTCAAGGCTATTGCTGCACAACTTGTATCTAAAATAGCTGTATATACTCTTATGACAGCACTATTTCCTGGTGCTGCTGCTGGACTTGGAGGTAAAGGTTCTGCCCTTAAATTTGCACTTGGTATAGCACATGATGGTGGACTTATTAAAAATGATGGTAAAGTACAACGATTTGCTACTGGTGGATCGATAAGGGGTGGCGATAATGTACCAATACTTGCACAGGGGGGTGAATTTGTAATGCAAAGAAGTGCAGTAGAAAGTATAGGAATAGAAAATTTAAATCGAATGAATCAAGGAAGTAGTGGAGCAATTAATGTATCTGTTTCAGGAAATGTAATGTCGCAAGATTTTGTAGAAGGTGAATTAGCAGATCAAATTAAAAATGCAGTTAGAAGGGGTACTGATTTTGGTATCGGCTAAACTAAAAATTATAAATAGCTTATTGCCAGTAATTAAGAAAATAGCTGTTAAATTACTTTATTTACAGGCTAAATATGAATCTGATAATTATGCAAAGGTTAATAAAAAAATAGATTTAAGGAGCATTTCTGACAGAATTAGAGGCTTTATATTACATGATAAAGATATTATAACTAGAAGATGGGATATTTGTATGGATTGTGAGTTTTTACATAAGCAAAATAGATGTAAGAAATGTGGTTGTTTTATGAAAGTAAAAACAAAAATCTCAATTGCAAGTTGCCCAATAGGAAAATGGGGAAGAGCAGATGTCGCTACAGCTACCTAGTAAATTTTTAAATGATATACAAGGCAGATCTACAAATATTATTCCTATTATTCATCTTTATTTAAATGATAATGAAATATTATATTTAAGTACAAATTCTACTACACTAGGAGGGAATAGTTATCTCCCTTTATTAATCAATGAGCCATCACTAAAGGAATCTATTAGCATTGAAACAAGAAAATATAAAGTTTCTAATGTTTCGATGAATTTTACAAATTACGAATATAATGGTAGTAGATTATCTGATATAATTAGTGGTGGCTCAATAATGAATAAGATGGCTGAAATTTATTGGGTTAGTCAATCAGCAGAATCTATAGAAGATTGTATTAGAATTTATAAAGGTTATGTAAGAAAATATAATCACGATGATAATAAATGCTCTATTGTTATCGAGGATACAAGTGGAAAGGCATTTCATAAAGATTTACCACAAACTTTTGTAGATAGCTCTGAAAGTGTACCTGAAGCATATCGTAATAAGCCAATACCTATAGTAATGGGATATGTAGATAAAAGTCCATGTGTAGTAGAATCTCAAAAATTTATACGAATAGATGATAAGCCTATTTATAAAATAGCAGATGAATTTTCAGTACCAGTTCTTTTTAATGGGCAAAATAATCAACTAAAACTTAATTCAGCTTTCAATGAAAGAGAAAATCCTCTTTATGTTGGCATAGATGGAACATATTTATCTGTATTAGAAATACCTGAAAGAGATTTAGGAACGCTAGATCAATTATCTGCTGAAGAAGCAAGTGAAACATCAGATGAAGCTATTGATTATAGCTTTGAAGATATAAATGTAAAACAATATCGTGGATTTGGAGCTTCTCCATTACTTGCTCTAACAAGTAATCCACTTGTATCAAGCGATATTATTCAATGTAAGATATATCATGCTCCAAATAATGTAGAATTACTATGTAAAAATTCTGATTTTTTAAACAATATGCTATCATCAAGCGACCTTGATGTATTATTTGATGGTAATAGTGATACATATATTGATATTGATACAAATACTCAAACATTTTCAGGTGCAAGTAATGGAACTTTACAAGAAACATATGCAAAATTAAAAATATATACAAATATATCTGTATCTGATGCAAAAGAAATAGGTGTTAAAAAAATTGCAATTAATAACCATGTTTTACCCAACGTAAGAGGAACAAGCGGTGCACAGCAATTATTATATACCTATCCAGTAGAGCCTGATGGAGAGTGGCATGGGGGTGAGAGTGATAATCAATGGAATCCTGGCGTTTTAATAGGAGATGCCTATTCTTTATACTCAGATGAAAATTCATCTTTTGGTAGCCAAAATGATATGCCATCAAGTTATGATTTGCGAGGTTTGTTTGGATTTGAAAATATTTCAACTGAGCAAGATACAGGATGGCATACAGAATATACATATTTTCATAATGGTTTAGTACCTGATATTAAAATTGATTTGTCTGTAAATACATTGTCAGATGGTACAAATCTTGCTAATAGTACAATATGCCCCTCTATATGGTTTTATGATTTATGTGGCATGGGATTAAAAACTAATTATGAAACTTACGCATTACAGCAAAATGAATATATTATAGGATTTAGAGGACATTTTGCACTTCAACAGATAAGTGAAACTATTGATACTTTTATGAATATTTCTATGAGGCTTAAAAGAATTGATGTTTGTTCTATCGTGGATATAGAAAATGCACTATCTCAAAAATATTTTGTAAATGCTTTTGGTAGACCATCTATTATAGCAAGTAGACCTGCTGTTAATGCTGTAGATATAATGTATGCACTATTAAGAGATGAACTTAATATAGATCAATCAGAAAATTATAGTGATTTAGAAAATAATACCGATTATCACGATTGGGGAATTGGTGAAACCCCTTCAACTAATTCAATGTATGGATTTACTATAAATGAAAAAATAGATTCTAAAAAGGTTATTGAGGAACTTGCTTCAGCATCAGCTTATATACCAAGATTTGATTCTAATGATAATTTTAAAATTAATACTATTAAAAAAATATATACACCTGAAGCAGATCATTTTATTGATAAGGAAGATATTATTGATTATTCTTATTCAAGAACAGATCTTTCAGAAATTGCAACTTCTGTTGAATTACATTACAAGTATGATTATTCAGGTGGAAAACTATCTAAAACTATTACTAAGACTTTATCTGATCCACAGCCAGTATTTGATTATTATGGATTAGCTAACGATCATAGTGAAAGTACACTTGTTATTGATAATCATATAGGTAGGTATATTCGAGAAGATTATATGGCTGAAGCCTTTGCTAATTGGATCTTAAAATATAATATGAATCAGAAATTAATCTTAGATATTAAGGTTTCTTTGAATATAGGCTTAAAAATTGAGGTTGGTGATATAATTATATTTAATCAAATGCTAAGTAATATAAAACCTTATGGTATTAGATATGATATTAATGCAGAAGTTAATGGGAATTATGGTGATATGTTAAATGGTCAGCAAATATTTCCAAATATGATGGTAATCTCTACAGATAAAAAAATGGATCATATTAAAATAAAATGTCAAATGATGCACAATTTATCAAGCGATATTGTAGAAAGTGATTTTATATCAGGATGTACTTATGAAGGCATAGAAGGATCATTATGGACACAGCCACCTGAATATAATCCACAAGCAACTATAGATAATGGTGATTGCTCATGGTATTTTCAAGGAATATATTATGGTTGTGCTAATCCTGAAGATGGTGATTATGATGAAGCATATCTTGAAGATGGAACTTTAGCAAGTTTATCTCAGGCAATGGATATGCAAGTTCCAACATTTACACAAAGTGGGCTTCCTTATATTCACGATCATCAACAATGCGATAATACTGAAATTATATATCCTCCTCATCATTATTTTACATGGGGTGCAATTATACCACATGATATGCCCCATCCTGATAATCTTGATAATCAAGCAGAGATGCAAGAACCTTTAGATAAAATGATTTCAATTACTGCAATTAATGAGGGTGCAGATGGTTGGTATTGGTTTGATATAGATCAAATAATTTATGATTGGACTAACTGGTTTGATACACTTCCAAGTGAACCAATTTCAACTGATTATAATCCTATTATGCAACTTATAGATATTAAGGCAATCGGCTTTCCTAGTGATACACAGCTTAGTGCAAATTCATTAAATACCTTGCAAGGTGAACATTATACAGAAGGATTAAGAAAAAAAATAAGATTTATTCCTACTATGCAATGGCAACAAAACGCAGAAAGCATACCTGTAGTAAATATTAAAATTCCTTCTGTTGGAGATGTAAAAGCATGGCTTGAAGAACACGAAGGGAATAAGATAGAAATTACATTACAATTTGCATATCAAAGCTATACTGGAGAAATTATAAATAACTTTGAACATAAACTAAGAGTACAAATTGGTGGTTGTGTAGCGAAAGGAGATGCAAATGGAGATGGGGGTTGGAATGTGCTTGATATAGTAACTCTTGCTAACTGCGTATTAGCCCAAAATTGTGATTTATATGAATATAATTGTGCAATGGATGTTAATGGTGATGGAGGTCGAAATATATTAGATATTGTTACACTTGCTAATTGTGTTCTTGCACAAAATTGTGGCGATGATGGAGTATTAGAATAATGGCTAAATTAATATATGGTAATGGAACTTGTAATATTGAAGGTGAAAATATTAGAGGAGTTCAGATATTTAAAATTGGAAATACTGCAATAGTAGATAAAACTCCTGATGGTTATGAACTTATGCAAAATGATAATCAAATTTTAATATTTGGATTAACATCGTCTTTAAGTTTAACGGAATTATTTGAATATGAAGGTGAATTAAATATAATAAAAGTTATCGTGGCAGATAAAGATGGTAATAGTGTTTCAACTATAATAAAAAAAGTTATGGATTATTCAGAGCTAATAGATTCCGAATCTGAATATCTTAGTGTAAAGACTGAAGATTTTAACAGAGGATATGTATATAAAAATAAATTAAAAGAATCTTCTATAAATAAACCAATTATAACAAATCAACATACAAGCTCACACGATGGGGAATTATACAAAAAAGATGGCTCATTATATGAAGGATCATTTCATATACATAAAAATAATAGAATGGCTATGAGTGGCTCGAATCATACAGAAGAATCTGAAGAATTATATACTTATAAAAAAGGAATATTAACAAGCACTAAACAAAAGATTGTAACAAAAATAAAAAAAATATTATCTAAGGGTAGCGTAGGAGGTTATTAATGGCATACCAAAATTTATTAGCTGGAAGAATTTATTTAAATGTAGCAGAATTTTTAGCATTAAAAGGTGTAATTCAAATTGATAATTTATTTAGAACATTGCCAGTAAAATTACAAGAATTACCACAACCATTATCATTGCCAAGTATGGGTAATTATAATCTATTTAAAAATGAATTTATAGCAGTTCTAGGTCATACTTATTATGGCTTTAATATAAAAAAATCTAATATTAATTTAGATAATACTACTGATATAA
>VTLG01014874.1_pt1 | contig 23344 bp, 42 predicted proteins | sample 4694571 | NCBI WGS metagenome assembly VTLG01 (sample SAMN12604809, study PRJNA352737) | marine metagenome | biome: ENVO:00000447; feature: ENVO:00000209|ENVO:00000569|ENVO:01000036; material: ENVO:00002151; isolation source: viral sequences binned using virsorter ...
GCTGAATAACCTACATAATTTTGATGATATACTACTAATTGTACACTCATTAGATTGATTGTGTTCTTTGTGTTCTATTTCTTTCTATTTCTATTGTGTATTGAATAAGATTATCATTAGCTTGTGTTTTTCTAATGAAACTAGAAGTAGTTAATATTACAGGCTCTACATATTTATTAACTATTCCTGAAACAGAAGATGAAACGCCATAGGTATCAAGGCTCTTTCTATTTAAAAGATATACTTCAGGACTATTTATTAATTCTTCCATCCATTCACTTTCCAAATCATTTAAAAAATCAGTATTCAATTTTAGTTTTTCTGTACTATTTACTGTAAAATTTTTCCTTCCACCCCTATATCCTTGTGGTATATAGTGTTCATTATTCCAAGTTCCACCTAATTGAGTATATTGAGTTTTCTTTGTATTTAAAGACCTAACAGATTTTTTATTAAAAGTGTAGTAATCCCAAGTTCCCCACCTATTTAGCCAAGCCAACCTAATCCCTTCATAGCCAAAAGAATTATCACAAATAATATTAATAGTATATTTTTTTGAAACTTTATTTCCAAGACCTCCACCAACACCATCACCAGCTTGAATCTCATAATAACTTACATTTGCTTTATGTGTATTCCAATCTGCATAAGCTGCATTATCGTGAATATACCCACCATCTAGATTTGCAGGGAAACAACCAAAAAATATTATATATTGGTTGGCATTAACCGCTAAAGAAATATCAGCACTACCTCCATTCGCAGGTGTATTAGCAATAGTCATTGCAGACCCTAATGTTGCTCCAGCAGAATCAAATAGTTCTATTTTTATCTTCGCTACTTTATTTGTTCCGATGTTAAGTGGAGCTGTCTGAAAGCTCATCAGCTCATTCGACCATCTATTAAACATAGCTACTGTTCCGAAGTCATCTATTCTTGCATATTGAATCGTAGGGGCAGAAGTTAAAAGGTTTGATGTATCGTTCTGTTGTATAAAATTTTGATATTGTAGATTTGTAATAACTTTAGTATCTAATGATTGTAAGTTTAATCCCATTCTATATACATTACTTGCAAAATCTGAAACTAAGGTTTCTTCATTTTTTACAAATCCATTAAAGGTAAAATAGTAATCGCTTACTATAATATTATCATCTAATGCTACATTATTTCCATCTAAATATTCAACACCAAAATAAACTCTAAACCAAACACTCATCTCATTTGTTAATGAAAAACAATCTACTAAGTGCATAGGAAAAGGTTTTTCATAAGTATAATCAGTTCCTAAATAAGTTGAATTAGTACCACCACTAGGTACTCCTACACCTACTCCATTAGCATTATATTCAGGATTTACAGTAGTTTCTAATAATGATCTAAAATCAAACATACCAGCACCTGCATTATTTGGAGTTACTTTAAGTGTTGCTATTGAATATAAAGCAGACGAACTATGCCCAGCCTGAAGAGTAGCTACAAATTTTACCCTTTCATAGTTTAGAACTATATTATTATCTGTTATTGAAAAAATTATCTCTTGCCCTACAGGCATCCCTTTATATAAAGGTTTTTGCACTATTATAATATTTGCATTTGCTGGCATTAGTCTATGGTGTTAAGTTATCTATTATGTCTTCTTTTATGGCTTTTAGTAATCCGTCTGTGAATCTATTATTTTTAAATCCTAATTCTAATCCTCTTTGAAAGAAACTTATTCCGTGTATTCCGCGTATATATATTGCTCTAGCCATTAAAAATTTAATAGACTTTCTTGGCATAAATTTTCCTTCTTTATCTCTTGGTGCTATTCCTTTTTTTATTATCCATTTGTCTAAAGCCCTCGTTAAACCACCATCTCTAGTTTTACCATAAGCATAAGGACTTTGTCTTTTCTTTCCTTCATAAGTTCTATAAAATCTTTTACCACCCCACGTTCCTTTATATTTTCCATTAGGTATTACCCCACCAGAACCTCGCACCCCTTTATCTACAAATTCTCCATAGTCAGCCATAGAAAATCTTACTGTAAGATAATCGCCTTCTTGTACAACTTTGAAACCTACTGTTTTCGCTAATTTTGTAGCTCCTTTATCTTTTTTAAGAAAGCCTTTAGCTGACCTAACTACATCTCTTCCGAAACTATCTAAAAAATTTTCTACGTTTTTTATGTTATCCATTATGCTACTGCTACAAATATTTCTACTTGAGGATCAAAACTTACACCTACAGGTTGTACTTCAATAGAAGCTAAGTCGCCTAAATTAGTAAAAGCTGGTGATGTATCTGCTTCACCTACTACAACTCCTTGTGCTTGACATAGTATATGTGAATTTCCTGGAGTTAATAATACTTGGTAATTAGTTGTTGCTGTTATAACTGCTACTTCTATCCAAGCTGCTGTGTCTAAATTTGTAACACGGATATACTTTGCTCTATCCACGTCAATCGCTCCAGGAGAACTATAAGGCTGTGCTCCAAAGGTTGCTATGGTTGTTACATTTCCATTAATACAGGTTACTATTCTTTCAAATACATCTACTATATCTGCTGTTGTTACTGTGTTTGAGTTCCCTCGAGTTGCACCATTTAAGGTAACACTCTCAGAAACTGTTGTGATTAAATTTGCCATTGTTTATTTTATTTTATATGTTATTTTTGGTGGTATTAATTGAATTATGAATCTCCATATTTTAAATTTTATCATTGTCCTATTGCCTCATCGTCCATTGGTATATTACAACTTTGAAAACTATTATCTACTAATATTCCGATTTGGAATACCCAGCCTGTTACGGCTTGATCAAATCTTTCTGTGAACGGATCTAAAGTATAATCGCCTTCCGTAAAATATACAGGAGCATCTAAGTCTAAGGATAATTGTGCTTGCCATTTACTATTCCTAAATATTGAGATAATATCTACACAAGTTTGTAAGACATCATTATAAACGTCTTGCTGATTTTCTAGTCCTGGTTCTACCAAATCCATTACAAAGATTTGAAAGTTATACGTAAGACCTACCCTGCCTGTTGTTACGTTTATTGGATTGATGTGCATTAAAGGATATTTAGTATTTTTTTCCAGATCAATATCCCAAATGTCGCCTGTTGTGGTGGTGCTTATTTGATTATGTTGTTCACCTAAGCCTTTTAAAGTATCTATTACGTTATTATATGTCTTATTTGGAATTGCCATCTATATTTACTTTTTTTGTTAAGTTTAAATCTGTTTCATAACTTAACCACGTGAAACACTCTAATAAGTTAAGTTTTGTTATTGTTTCTAATTTACTAATATCGGAATTACATAATCGATATATTAAACCGAAGTAACCCCATTTAGCTGCAAAGTCTTCTCCTTCATTTCCTTCTGAATCTTCTTGGTTCGTTCCTTTAAATATGATGGCAAAATCTTCAATAATCCTTCTACGAAAGTCCAAAAAAAAACTAAAGAACTCTGTACTTGTTCTGCACTCATCTTCTTAAATTCTTCTGCCCTTATTGTTATGTTACCATCATATGCTTCAATAGTATATTTCTTATTCTTCTTTTCTACTACTGGCCTATAAAGAACAGCCATTATTTCCGGCATATTCTCTTTAATACCTGATTTAATAAAAGTTTCTATATCTGCCCATTCGCCAAGAGTAATATCTTCAAGACTTGGATGAAACCCATATTCCTTATCTTCTATTTTTATAATTCTCTTTAATTTCTTCGTTGCGTTATTTTGCAATTCAGAAAATCTAGTCATAATTGTTGCAACATCTTGAATACCTAGTTTACTAATTAATTGCTCAGGTATATCAGATAAAATCTTAATGGTTTCTAATGCTTCTTTACTCTTACCAACCTTATCTAATTTCAGTAGTTTGATCCACTTTCCTAATGTTACATCTTCCCAACTTTTAATTAAATTAAACTCTTTAGTCTTTCCTTCTTTCTTGATTCTAACTTTCATATAATATATAATAGAAATCGTTAATATTTAGTTTACTGTACAAAATACTTTCCATAATTAAGGTTATCCAAATGGTATATTACGTTATATCTTACACCATCTATGGCGTGATTATAATTGTCTACGTATAGCTTAGAACCTTTGTCTGCATATACATAGTTGTTCAGTTCTTTAGCTATATTGGTTGAAGTAGGTGATACAACTAACTCATAATCTTGCATACGAGTAATACCACTTTCAATAGTTCCTTTTTTAACCGCTCGTATATTAACCCCTAAGTGTCTTAAATCTTCAATTAGTCTTGGTTCTGAACTATCAGCTATTATAAGTTTGTTATCTACTTTGTCTAATATAATCTTTGCTAAGTCGTGTGATTTTAATCCGTTCTTGTATATGTGTTCGTGTAAGTATATTTTCTTTTGTTTCTTGTCAATAGCCACTTCTGTTAAACTATCAGGATCAACACTAAATCCAAAGTCCATACCACAAGATGTTTGTAATTCATCTGGGTTAAATTTACCTATACTCCAATTCTCAAATACTACACCCTCAGCTCTATCTAACCATTGTCCTAAAAGTTTTTGATTGTACTTCTTATAGTTATTATGCTTAATAGCTTCTACACGGTCTAGGAAGCTCTTAGATAGATTATCTTTATTGTCTAGGTAGGTAGAGTGTATGTAACATACATTGTCTTTAACACCATTAAAACCTGCTTCTATTCCTTTGCCCTCAAAGAACCTTTCATATATCCAATTATCTTTTGTAACAGGATTCAAGACTAATATGATTCTATTCTGTAATTCTTTTTCTCTAATACTAAGATCTATTGTATCAAATATATCTTCATCTATTAGTTCTTCTGCTTCATCTAAACACCAAATTGAAACACCTGTTAAAGACTTTAGGCTAGCCGTTTGGTTTCCTGAAGAAGTCTTAATACCTCTAAATAGTATATCTGACTTATTCTTTAAGTTTACAACTTCAGCTTTGTTTACACTAAAGACGTTCTCATATCCTAAAAGACTTATCTTTTCTAAGAACTCAGGTATTATTGAAAGCCTTGCAGAGGTCATAGTATATCGTGTGAATAATATTCTAATACCTTCAGTCATAGTTAGAAGTGTTAAGAATACTGTAACTGCAAAAGATTTTCCAGATCCTCTACCACCTGTTATAATAAAGTATCTAGCTTTAGATTCAAATAGTGCGTTATATTTGCTATTCAGTTTCAGTTTCTACAAATGTTATTACAGGCATATTAAGAGTTTCTTCATTAGAAGTTACATCAACTCTTTGCTGAGGTTTACCATAAAAGTATTCAAAGAATAACTTAACTGCCCATTGTTCTTTTTTTTCTAATCCTATTTCTAAAGACTTTAAAGCCATACTATTCATAGGTGTTAAATTCTCTATTAGCTTTTGTTCTTCTGATTTACTTTTACGCCCTGCACCCTTTCTTGCACCACCATTATTGCTTCGTTTATCCATAATTGAAAAAGATTGATTATTCAATTCTCATTATATAATAGAAATTATGCGTATTCATTTGGCAGCATTAATCTTATACCTAGTTCTGTTAAAGCCCATATCCTTATTTGGTCTGCATATACTTCAAACTCTTTAGTGTCTAATGTTGCTGAACTCTTAATCACTTGAAGTCCTATTGTCTTATCGTTTATTATTACGCTTTGCCATTCACTTGCAAACTTTACTTTAAGTATATCGTGCATTTCATCAGGAAAATAACCAAGTTCTTCAGCTAATGCTTGTACTATACATTTCCAATAATAGTTATTCTGCATATTAGACCTATTGTTTCTTTGTTTCTTAACATCAACTATATAATCATTTTCTAATTCCTTTAAATAGTTTATCAGGCTTTGTTTGTCTTTACTATCCTTTATTACAAACTTCATTATTTAAAAGTCCTCATTTATTCCTCTTTCGCCTACCAGCTTTTCTTTAGCACCATCCCAAAGTTTATCACCTTTATTACTTAGCGTTTCTTCAGTTCGGATAAGACTAGGAAAGCCATCAAAGTCCTTTTCTGTTTCTTGCATATATTTACCACACTTGCATTTAGCTTGTACTGTTCGGATCTTGCCATCTATTACTTTTATTGTAGCTCTCATTAACTCTTTCTTTTCACCACAATTATTACATTGGAACTTTATCATATTAATCTATTAAAGTAACAATCCTACCTTCTTCGGCTGAAATCCTTACCATTCTTTTAATTATTTTTTTACGTTCAAGATTTGTTTCGCACCAAATGAATTTAACATCAGACATCCCTTCTAATCTAATTTCTATTCCAAATCTAGTGCCTTTATTCTTACTTTCTTTATATCCATACTTCTTAACTACTTGTTTCCAGCTTACTAATTGTATTGTGTCCATAATCATTTCTTTTTAAGTATTGTAGTTCTTTCATATATTCTATCATTTTCTAAAGCACCTGTTCTTGTTTTACATTTTTCTTTAACTTCTTTTTGTTCTTCTTTATATTCTAAGTAACTAATTATGATAGCTACAAATAATATAACGCTTACGATAATTCCTATTGCTGTATACATTTTTCTAGTATTTTTATTAATCCTTTTTGTGTATGTAATGGTCTAGGTTTCAATCCCTTACGATATTCGTCTGGATTAAATATTAATTTCACTTCCCTAACCCTATCTTTATCATTATATTTTACAATCCACCTACTACTATGGTGCATTTTATTTCTTTTTAAAAAATCTAAGTATTTCATTTCTTTTTATATTTATTATAAATTCCTCTTATTCCATTCAGACAATCACTTAAACAACTACTACAACTTGTTCCTGTTTTATAGTTTGTGTTATATATTGTATTATATAGCTCTATCATTTTCTTTTTTACTTGTTGGTTTTTTGCCCTCCCTGTTTTAACATCAGGATATATAGCTAATACTTCTTCAATTATTTCTTTAGGCAGTTCTTTAGGTATTTCTACTTCTGTTGTTTTATTCCATTTATTAATAGGGCAACTCATTACAGAAATTCTTGACTTCACTTTTACGAAACAGCCACACTTCAGGCAATTTCCCGTTAGCTTAAAGTAATGATCACATTTCTTACAGATAGCTATTCTATCTTCATAGACTTCATTAGGCACAAAAAACTTATTCATCTGTTAGTTCTTTCTTTAAAATATTTCTTATTTTATCTATCGTAGTAAATAAACTGTTGCGACTAATCTTTGTTTTCTCAGCGAGTGAATCAAGTGTATTGCCCTCGTAGTAATAAAGCTGAAATATCTTTTTATCGTACCAATATACATTCTCCAAAGCTTCATCTATCTTATCTAACTTTTCTACGTGCCAATTATCTACTTTAACTTCAGGTACATTTTCTAAAGCCTTACCTATTTCTTTATGCGTTAAAGTGCTATTTGTTTGATAAAGGCTACTAATATGAGTATAGTATTTTTTATATTTATAATAAAAAGGACTTCGTGGGCTTGTTAAAGCACGCCTTAAAACTACTGCACCATATCTTATTAATCCATCTTCGCCTGATGTTTCATATATATTTTTCAACGTGTCTTTATTCATCTGTAGGAAATAAAGCATTAGTTCTTGAACTGCATCGTCTATTTCAGTTTCATTAGTTGTTATTCCAAAGCACATTTTTTTAAATTTACTTCTTAAATCTGCTATTTTAGAATAAATCTTATTCATTTACAGGTTCAAGTTTTTCTAATTTTGTAATTAAATCTTGTAGCATTTCATTTAATAAAAGTTTATAAGCCCTAATAGTAGATAAATTTCTTTTTGTTTCTACCCCTGCAAAGAATCCATTAGTCATTACTGAAAGGTTTATAGGCAATATCATTATCCAATCGTACCAATTTCCTGAATGTCTATTTTTACCATAGTTATTATGGTATTCAATTATAATATCATAAACCTCCAGATAACTTCTCCATCTATTTTCATTAGATACATCCCTCACAAAATCTTGGAGCATTACTATATAATTCTCTAAAATTACTTGATGTTGTTTATTTGCGAATATTGGTTTATGCACATCACAAATTTAGAAAAATATTTATTCTATTCCTTTTTCTTTTTTTAATTTATTAACAGCTTTTTTGTAATAACTTATTTCATCTTCATATTCTGGGCGTGTTATCTTTACTAATTGCCTAGCTTCATATTGTAATTCTTCTGAACACCCCTCTCCATATTTTGCATCTAAATTTAAGCCAAACTTATACTGTTCCCCTTGTCCAAACATATTGCATTTTACACATTGTACCTGACAATTCATTTCATTCCAGCGTGTTGCATTGTGTCTTCGTGACATAAAATGACCACATTGCATACCACCTGTTTTATAATGACCCACCTTACCACAAGTGAAACATTGACATAAACCATTTTCAGAATAACGCAACCTTATATATAAGCTGAACCATTTATCTAATTCTTTCTTGAGTTTACTTATCGACTTCATAGCCTAACTCTATTCGCCATTGTTTCTGTTTTTTACCCATTCTTAATTCATAAGCCTTGCCTCTTAATTCAGGACATTCTTCTTGTAGCTTTGCCCTCATTCTTCTAATGGTTTCAGTATTTGTTAATTTGCTTTTTGCATACATTAACAATATATCTTCACCATTCATTTCTTTAGGGTCTAGTCCTTTTTTATTTAATTCTTGTGCCCAATAATTTGCAATTAATCTATTATCACTATCTTTCAACAAAGGATAGTCAATCAATAGTTTTTTAACTCCTTCTTTTGTGTTCATTTTAATAATTTTTGTGGTTGGTAAAATAGTACAGAATTCGGATCTTTATTAAGTGTGCTTACTTGATATTCGGCATCGTTAATTATTTTCTTATGAGCTATAATCCAACGATAAAAAGTTCTAATATTTAAAAAAGGTTCAAAATCGCAAAACCTAACTCCTTGATAGAAAGCATCTTGTATCTGATTAAATGTTAATTTTCCAAAACGCTTTTCATTTATTAAATCATTAGCTAAGATATTAGTTAATCCTGCAAGAGTTTTAGCATCTGATTTATGTCCTAATTCAATAGAAGTTTTAGTTAATAGGTCTAAAAGATTTTGTTTTAATTCTTCTATGTTTTCTTGATTAAGTGGTTTCATATGCAAGATTGTAAAACCATATCATAGAACTTAATTTCATTTTGTTCCTGCCATTCTAATAATTGATTTTCAGTTAATTCATTTCCATTTTCATCTTCTGCGTAGCTTAAATAAGCATCACAAAAGTCTGGGTAATCTTTTGGATTAACCCCTGATATTTCATAGTTAGTTATTTTCATAGTAGTTTTTTTGCTTTTTGGTATTCGTTAAGTTGTATATCTATTTTGCTCATTGTGTTTGGCTTTTCCCATTTCTTTTGGTTTTTTGCCCATCGCAATAATCGTAATTTTATTTCAAATATGCCTTGCTTTTGGTATCGCATTTTCTTTTTACCTTCTGTCCAATAATTAATAAAGTCATCTAACATATCTTTAGGGTAATCAAAATTCATAACCTCATTAATAAACTTTTCCTTTATATATATATTATTACTTGTAGTATTAATCCTTGTAGTATTCTCTTTGCTTATTTTGTCAATAGACCTATCAGCTATTTGTGCTATACCTATAATCCTTTTGATTATTTCTTTGTTAGAATTTCGTTCTATTTGAACAGTAATAAAACCTAATTTATTTAAATCACTTATCCACCTAGATACTGTATTTTTACTAACTCCATATAGTTCTGCAAAGTAGTTATTACTTGCGAAGCAGTACCCTAACTTATTACTTAATGCTGTGATCTCTCCGTATAATAATTTAGCATTAGGCTTTAAGTTAGAGTACCTTACATTAGCAGGTATATTTGCATAGTAGCTAGGTTTCTCTTTCATTTAGTGACTATAAAATCAGCAATCTCATATTTATAATTAGCTTTATTGAGGGCTAATTTAATATTTTCTACCTGATTAGAAAAATCTAAATAAGAAGTTTTTATACCACACCCTACTTTTCCTGATTTAACAAGTATTTGAATTTCATTTTTATAGTGTTCTACAACTCCTTTCTTTAATAAAAATTCCTTCATAATATAAGGATCATTAAATATGTTTTTACTATTATCTAATTTATAATATGCTTTTAATACTTTAGTATAACAGTCAAGATATTTAGGAAATGTGCAATTTCCATCGTGAGCATTTTCATAGTGATATATTAAAGTTCTATGACGATTAAGTTCTTCTGCAATAATCTCACGTTTAATACCTTCTTCTTTTCTTGCAATCATACTAGCTACCATTCTTCCGAATTGTAGATCTCGTTTTCTACTTTTATAGGAAAGTGATCCTTTACGCAACCCCAATATATTTGTAGTGAGATTGCAAATGTGTTTGAAGTTATCTTTTGCTGTCATAATTAAAATGGCAAATCGTTATTAGATTCTTCATTAGGTTTTTCATTCATTACCCAAGCCACAAACTTATCTGCAATCGCTATACATTCCTCTGGGCTTTCTGAATTATCACCACAATAATCTACTGCTGCTTTTAAACTGCTTTGTCGTACAATTAGTTTTTGTACGTCTGGATTAACCTTTGTTGCTCCGTTACTTACAAACTCTGGTTTATTGTAAACAGGTTTTACTTTAGGGAATTGACCACCGATAAATTCATATTCCGTTTCTTGTCCTTCAATAAATTTATCTTGGTCTTGAGATTTAGATGAATATTCACCTATATCACCATTTTCCATTTCTACTTCGTTTTTGTACATCATACCAAATTTACCTTCCCAAGTTCCATTGGCTTGCACGCTTTTTACTTTACTTTTTTTAATCATTTTAGTTTATTTTTTTAGTGTTAATAATTGTGTTAAAAATAATAAATTATTTTGTTTTTGCCATTATTTTAAATTTATTATTATAGGGTTATTATTATTTTCTTTATAGAGATCAAGATGTTTGTCTTTAACATCTGCATCCCAACTATCTTTTATTTGCCATCCTTCTTCATCTAACATTTTACAAAATAGATTGTAGATTTGTAATTCAGTTCCTACAATTCTAACATCTCTACCTACATTTTTATAATCTCCAATGTATTGTCCTTTGCTCCCTACTTCTTGACACCATACTGAACTTGGTTGCATCATAGGTTTTAGCCACCAATCTTCTGCTATTACTTTAATATCGTCTAAATGCTTATTAGTAAGTTTTGAAAAATAAGGCTTATTATAATTATAATTATCTTCTTTCCAATCTTGGTATTCAGCGTCTATTATATCCATAATTAAGATCTTAATTGTTTAATAAACTTGTGCATTACGTTTCTCCATTCATCTTCTGTAATAGGTTTATTGCCCTTACAAAATGCAGAAGAAATAGTTGAATACATATATTCTATTCCATCAGTTGTTTCTTTTAATACGTCAGCTATTAATTTACCTTCTACAATTCTTACTCTGTGATACCACGGAGTATAACCTGCGTCCCATTTGAAATAGGCAGGTAAATCTGAGTGTTTGTACTCCTTAATAGTAGTAGTAGTTTCTTCTACTTTGAATGTTTTGTCCGTTAAAGGACTTGCTAATTGTGTAGCTAATGATTCTTTAATTTCTTGATTTGTCATTTTCTTTTTTCTTGATTAATAATAGTACAAACATATAACAAATATTTGAATTAACAACTATATTAACACTTTTATTTACAAAGTTATTAACAATTGATGTGTTAATTAAATTAAAGAGAAATTAAGAGAATAATAAGTATAAGAAGGATGTATACTAAGAAGATGCGTGTAGAGGCGTTTTCCTGCATTATAAGGGCATTAAAAGATTTATTGGTAGTGTACCATTGTTTAACACTACGGCAGCTCCTATCGCAACTTTCTTACCATACTTGGCATAAGCCATCGCATAGCTACCAAAGTCAATTCCACAACCTGTCTGTAACCCAAAGACACGGAACTTTCTACCAACGAAATGCTGACATCCTGCTAAAGTGTGAAGATGTCCTTGTACTGTATTCATCAGATCAGCTTTACATTTTGTATATGCCTGACCTCCTTCACCGTGAATATACTGCACATTGTCTTGTTCATAGCGTTCTGTAAATTCCCAGTTAGGAACTTCAAGAACTTCTTTGTATGTCTTGATCCATTTGCTAGGTATTGCCGAGGTTTGTGCCTTCCGCATAATCATTCTATCGTGATTTCCAATTATTACAGTAGCTTTCGGAAACGCCTTATACCATCTTGCAATCCTTTTAATAGATAACTCCAGCTCATCTGAACCACCCATACCATCAGCAGAAGTTTCGTGATAACTACTGTAATGATTATCAATAACGTCACCGATAAATATAACTTGATTACAGGAATAAATTTCATATTGTTCTAAACACCAATCAAGGTACTCGTCTAAACAGAACGGTTCGTGCAGGTCGCCTATTACTAATATGTTGCGTACCTCTTTTTCACGCAGCTTCTGTAAAGCGAGTATCTCGTGTGGCTTTAATCTAAATCTATTATTTTTTATTGATGTCTGCAATCCCTTGTCCTAAGATTAATACGCAAGCTGTTTGCCATACTGTTTCAGCAACATCAGCTCCCCAACCAAACTTAGACATTAAGAATGGCACAACAATACCTGTTAAGGCATAAATAAATTTCTTACTGTGTAGGATCTGTCCTACCAATACGTTTGCTAACCAATTTTTCATTTCTATATATGTTTTAAAGTTATTATTAAAGTTTATAAGACAAACCTACATTGAATCCTTCTTCATCATCTTTTCTTGTATAATTTGGTTCAACATAAAAGTTATCCCAAATATGTATTGACATACCAACCCCTAGCGTTACATTATCACTTGCATTTTCTGTTGGCATTTGAACTGAAAAATACATATCATTTTTTAAATTGTACCTTCCTATAAAATCATAGTCATCACCATTCTTTTGAACTCCGACCATAATATCTTCACTTATATCGTAACCAATTCCCACGTTATTCGTAAAGCTTTCTATACCCCAGCTTTCATCTTCTGCTGGTTCATTTACATTACTCATTACTCTGTACTGTGCTGAAGCACTTAAACAAAATAATGCTACTACTGCTGTTAAAATTGTTTTTTTCATTTTATTATTTTTAATTATTATCAAATTTATTTATTTATATAACCAAATTACATCTTCATCTTTTGAGTTATCAATATCACAATGTATAAAACTTTTACCTATTCCAAACCGAGTAATACCAATGTCCATTAAAGAGTTTAGAATTAAGTATCTCTCACGACTTCCGTTGTAAGCTATATCTACTGCAAGACCTTTTTTATGACTTGAGCCAAAACGCCCACCAACATACATATTATGCTCTTGTGTTCTATAACCACTATTTATTTTAAAAGGAATACCTGCATTATGTCTAGCATAATCAAGCTTTTCAAGAAAATCTTTATTCATTTTCTTTCCTGATCCTACCTCATCAGGCGAATCAAATTCTTCAAGTGTGAAGTATTTTAAGTCCAAATTAGGCAGAATAGATTGCGTAAATCTTACACCCCTTAACCTCTTGCACAAATTCTCTACGAACTTTAACAGGTGTTTCATTTTTTTTTTGATACTTTGGATTCTTACTATTTAGTTTTCGTTTTTTCATTCACTCATATTTTTATAAAATTTCCATAAGGTATATATGATTGCTAAAGCAAGTGATATAGCAGTAAGCCAAGGATTTATATTTTCCACAAAACTTACGCCAACTGCACCACCATTAGCGACTAGAACTTGTATGCTGTCTTTTGTCATTGTTTATATTTTTAACTGGCTTAGTAGCCAAGTAAGATTTTAATTTAGTTTTATTTTTTTCTTTTATTTTATAGTGTTTTTTCATTAATTCCCTCCTGCTGTTAAAAAGTTTTGTAACGTTAATTTATTTCCTTGATTATCAGGTCGTTCAAGGTTCATTCCTGCATAGTAGGCGTTTCGGTCTGGTGATACATCAGCACCTGTGTTGGTACTGTATTCAGGAAAACTACTTAGATTGTTTGTAACATATTCAATCATTCGTTCCATATAATACTCGCCTGTGTTTTTAACTTCCTCTCTAAGATGTTGTGCTTCTTCTGTACTCAAAGCATTTCCTGTTTCAGAAGTCTTAGCGTAAATATTTCCATTCTCCACCTTAAAACGGAGAAAAGGAATAGCGTGAAAAAATGCGAAGTTCGGAAGCATATCACCAATGTAGGTATCTACTAAAGTCTGATAAGCACCAGCTAAAGTTCCAGCTATAATTTCGTCTTTTAATTTCTGTGTAAGGTCTGTGCCTAGCTTCGTTTCAACATAGAGCTTTTGTGCCTGTTTTACAAACGGGAGCAAGAACTCCACATCTACATTCATATTGATTGCTGTGCTATCTTTTAGTTTATCTTCTGATATAAATAATACGTATGCCATTTTATCTAGGTTTTAAATATCCGTGATTCTTCATTCTTTTTGGTGGTTTTGCTACTAAGTTATCATTCTTTTTTGCAGTAAATCCTTCACTTACTGCTTTAGTATAACCAATAATCTGACTATCACTAATAGGTTTTTTAGCATTTCTTAAAGAAGTTTTATAGATTCTTCGAAGCCAAAAATGCTGACATTCAGGCCCTCCTTTATATTTCCAAATAGAATACGTTGCTGCTCCGTGTTTTCCAAATCCTGGATTAACAGCAATTTTACTCATATTAATAATATCCTGTTTACGATATATCTTTTTAGCACTAATCATTTTTTTACAAAATTCCCTTCTTTGCCCTGTTTTAGCAACTAAAAAATTATCTTCTGTATAAACATATCTTACTTTATAATAGTTGTTATAATCTTTGCTTACACCGTCTTGATTAATTAGTTTTCCATCTTCATCTTTTGCTTTTTTATCCTTAGTTATAATATTAGGCTTTGCAGTTCCTGTACTTGTTAATTCTAATTTTTCATTTGCCATTTCATTCATAGTTTCTTCAAAATTAAAATCTTGATGTTCTCCATCTACTACTTCTTCTTCAAGTAATTCCCAATCTTCAAGTATATCTTCACCATTAGCTTCTATCCAATTATCTAGATCAAAATCTTCAGACATTTTAGTAAAGTCATCATCAACTACTACTTCTTCATTTAATGGTGGTAAATTCATTTGTTCTCTTAATTCGTCTTGTGTTAACACCGACTTCAAGTCGTCATTTGTAAATTCTAATGTAATAGGTTTAAGCTGAACAAACTGTATAGGCATATCCATATTATTAACTTGGAAGATTTTTCTAAGGACTTTAATGATATGATTCTGGTAAGGCATACAGACGGTATTGAGATAGTAATTCGCTGCTGCGTTTAGTTCGTCTACATTCGAACCAAGTCCTGTATCGTTTTTAATTCCCATAAGCATAGGGGAAGTTACTCTGTGAGCTGTTAAAATATTCTGAACTAAAAGCTCTTGCAAAGCCAAATATTGCTTATCAGCGTTGCTTACTGCTATTGGTACAATTTCTGGAGTTCTAGTTCTATCGTCTGAAAAAGTTAAAATAAATTTGCCACTATTACTAGCCCCACTAAATTTTTGTGCTAGACTTTGTTCTATTTGAAAACGTTCTTCCTGTGTCGGTACTCCATTTGCGAACGAAATAAAATAGCTACCACTAAAGCCATTTTGAATATTAGCGAGATGAAACTCAGCTACCCTTTGATCTATCAAACTCCAATTGTTACCTGCTAAATAATCAGGCGTAAAGTACGAGTTCATATTAGGACTATAAAGACCTGAATATAAAATCTGATTTGCACTTGTTCTATCATTAGGATTAAAAGCAGCAATCCTATGTGGTTTATTCATTCTAGTATTTGCCCAATCTGAAGAAATATAATATGCTCGTACTTTTCCAAATTCATCTGGCTTTTCACAACGCACTTTCTCCACAGGCACGTGATAGACTTCAGCGATTTGAGTACGGTCTTTAGACCATACGATATTCAAAGCAAAAGCTCCTTGAAGCTTAAAATCAAAAGCGACTTTTTTAATTACTTCGTGTAAACTTTCTTGACTATTACAATTAGCCATAAACTGCTTTAGCTTAACAATAGCATCTAAGTTTCTTTCATTCTCATCATCTATTACGATGTCCTCACCTGCTATCATTTCGCTAGTAGCGTTGATAATCGCTGCATTGGTACTTGAGTTATAATAAAGATCTATCAAAAACTGTGGGTAAAGGTTCGCCCAATTTTCCGTGCCATACAAAATATAGTCCTTACCTCTTGATTCTTGAACTTTTGGTGCAGTTTCTGTTTCTAAATTTATACTTAAAATATTGTCTTTCATAATTAATCTTCTTGTGTCCAAGTAGGACTATTTAAAATTTCCATTATTTCTTCGTAGTCATAAAGCTGTATGCCTTCTAAGAAGCTAGGCGTTTCGCCTTCAAATTTAAGTAATACTTGATTGTTATTTAAAGAATATCTTAATGTATCTTCTGAAGTTTCTAACACTTGGCTAAAGTTTACACTTGATATTTCTTCTGCTAATATTATTGTATATTTCATAAATATTTTATTGTTTATCCTGATCTATATGGAACATCTGTACTCCAAGTTGGTGTATTTATTAAATCACCATTATTATTATTACCTGAACTATCTGCTGCTACTACACCACTACCTTCATCACATTTATAATAACCTACAAGGTCATCAGAGCCTGTTAAATCTATTGGCTGCCGTAGTGTTGTAAATAATTCGTTAATATGTACTACCCTCGCAAATATTGCTACTTCTGTAATATTACCATCAAAATAACTACCACCTGCTGTATTTTGTGCAATATCACACGTAGTAATAGCACCTGCAAAAGTAGCTAATCCAGTTGTAGTGTCTTTTAAAGTTCCATCTAAATAGATTTGGATTGAATCTGCATCTGCATCCCATATAGCTGCGATATGATGCCATTTTCCATCATTTTCTATTGCATCAGTAAACACTGCTGTTTTAGTCGATCCTGCGGCTCTATAAGCTATTCTGCCTTCACTTGTTCCGTTATGGTAATAAACATTGATATAATTAGAAGCATCAGCCCTAGCTTGTACCATAACCATAGTTGAACTTGTAGTATTAAGCTTAACCCATACAGAAATAGTGCCTATTCCTTCCTCTATAGCATCAGCTACATTATCTAAGTCTACATATTCATCTGTACCATTAAATGCAAGAGAATACACATTTTCAGAAGTTTCACCTAATCCAGATAACTTATGTCCTAATGATAAACTAAGCATTATATAACGTCTTCGTAATATGCTAATGCTATGCCACTTGTTAAAGTAATCGCTGTTACGTTCAGAAATAAAGTAGTTCCTGCTGGCATTGTCGTTGCTAGGTTAGCTATTGCACTTCCTGCTGCTGTTGTCGCATTTGCTGCTGCTATTGATGCTATTACTGAAGTTACAGGAAAGTATATTGCATAATAATTCTTTGAAGTCATAGCAGTTGTTGCTATTACATCACACCTGTTTTTTCCTAGTGTTTCTCTTAATAATTGATTGTCATTGTCTATTTGTGGCATAATTTTAAATTTTTATTGTCCATAATATATATAATTTGTTTGTCCTGAAGGTTCAGGGTGTTGATTGTATTGTACTTGTTCTTCACCACTTGGTTCTGAAACATAAAGTTTTCCTTGTGTTGTTAATCCTTGTAATTCATAATAGTTTTTTGCTGCCGTACCAAGACCTGTACCTGTAGATACTCCACCATATCGTGAAGTAAACCACATATTACCTTCATCTAACATTGTGCCTGCACCATTTATAGATATTTGATTGAAAGCAGCTGCAAAAGATCTTCCGTACCTTATATCGTTAGGATTAGAAACGTAAATAAAAGTATCTAAAGAATTTATCCAAACTAAACTACCAGACCCAGCATTACCACCTACTGCATCATACATACGCAAAGCAAAATAAGTTTCATTTGCTGCATAAGTAAAAGTATGTATTGTAGTTTGAGGATCACTAGCTATGTTGGTTACTTGATAATAAACATCTGAACCACTTTGATCAGACATAAAATCATAAGAGTAATTTGTAGGTGCATAAGATTTTATCGTAACAGTACACCCTGTTGCTGTTGTGGTATAATCAGTAACTTCTAGCCACCTTTCATCATTAGCTTGAGCTGTTCGTTTTGATATAGTTACTGCATCATAAATACTACTTATTCCACCACCACAATTATCTTTCATATTAAATTGCCACAAGGCAGATGTTGCTGATTGAGTAATATTACCTTGAAATTGATCTATTAAATCTGTATTTGTTAAATTGTAATCAAATTCTAAAGAACCACCCATACTTATGTTTAAAGTTCCGTAAATACCTGTTGAAGGATTAGGTACTGTTGGGCAAGTCGAAGCTACTATTGTATCACCAGAATATTCGTATAATTCATATTTCCAATATCCATTAGGAACCAAATTAACCCTTCCTAGATAATAATTTTCGGTTGTATTATGGTATAATTCAAAACTACTATATCTATCATATATTACTTGATTGAAAGCAAAAGCATATTGTACTTCACCATCCATATCATTAGTTAGTTTAAATAAATATAGAAGATTATCTGTATTTCCTATAGAAGTATCAATACGTTTATCTTCTGTACTTAAATAAAAAGTGTAGGGACTTGTTTTATAAGTTGCTTGTAACATAATATATAATAGAAATGAGTTAAATTTATTTTATTATAAAAGAAAAGGAGGGTATGAAACCCTCCTAATCAAGAAAATATATGAAAACACTAATTAGATTCTAATTATTTTTATCCAGTTATGATATCTCCAAAAATAAATCCTCCATTGTCAAATGGTTCTGCACTATAAGTTGCTACCATAGCCATAGGATTTTGCTCCATTCCGTCTAAAGTCCATTCGTAACCGTTTCTATCTCCCCACGCAGCTCCAGTTGCATCAGTACCTGCATTTAATCTCATTCCATTTAATGCACCTAAACAAAGTATTTTTCTTCTAGTATTTGTAGATGATGTGATTTGGTTTAATTCTGCATAGACAATTAATTTAGATTGTGCAAGAGCTTTCAATTCATTTTGATCTTCTTTTGTAAGTTTATTTAAAAGTATAGTTACTGAAGGCGTATAATATATAGTCCCTGCGGCTGAATCACCTACAACAGTTTCTGTAACTGATGCCACTCCTGGTTCTAAAGAATATTTGTATAAGTCATTTGCACCCATTTGTATATCTGTTACTTCAGAACTAGCAATTGTTAAAGTTGTTACATCATATACTCCAAAATAAATGTTTCTTACACCCCCTAATGATCTAGAACAGTCTAGGCCTCTTCCCTTCGTTAAAGCATTACACGACATATTATTATTTTTAAAAAGTTAAGGAAGTGGCTTTTACACCACTTCCGTTTTATTTAGTTCCTATGTTTGTTCTACAATATCTGCACCAACACCACATTGTACTCCTGCTGAATATTTAGCTACAACTCGTAAATTGTCGCTTCCGTCAAGTTCATTCATATCGAGCATTTTTATAAAAGTCGTATCTGAAAAGAGATCTGTTCCGAAAAACATATTTGACTTCTGTGCTGCTACCATTGTATTATTTGCCATTCCTGGACAGCCCTGTATATTAATTCCTTCAAATAATGGTTTAAAATCTCCATTCATATTATAAAGGTTTACATAACCTAAAGTAGAAATTGCTCCAACATACACTTGCCAAGTAGCCATATTCATATAAATAGTTAAATCTGACTTTCCGTAAACTGCTGCCGGAATATCTCCTACTAAAGTTTGTAAGTTAGCAATAATATTAACTGCTGTATAAGCACCTGATGCTGATGAAGCTACTACGTTTCCATCAGTTGCAAAAGCACCTACTGTTGCAGTTTGGAATCCATCAAACTCCCCACTTACTGCACCACCACCTGTTCCTGTTCCATTCCATACAGAATTTTCAACGCCATCTGCTATAATAGATGAAAAGTAAGATATTACATATTCATCAAAAGTTGGAGCTGTTTGATTCCATTGTCCTGCTTTCATTTGAGCTGCTTCCCAACTGCTAAGGAGTTTTCCCTTACATAAATCTACGTTAATTTGTAGGTTTTCAGGTTCAAGAACTTTCTCAGTCATTGTTAGTGTTCCTGCATCTGTAAAGTCACAAGTAGCATTTGCCACCAATGATGCTCCCTCCATTCGCTGGATGTTTTCTTTAAATTTAATGTTTTCCAACATTGTCAATCCCTCTAAGGATTTTGCTTCATTTAAAGCAGCTGATATGTAAAATCCTGCTGCTTGCCCTGCGTAATTACTAGTTACCGCAGGAGTTCCTGTATAAGCCATAATTTTTAGTTTTTATTATTAATTATATTTTGTAAAATTCTTTCTTTTGTAGACATATTAGAAGTACTTGTTTTCTTCATCTGTGTTTGTCCAAACCAACTATCTTTTGCTGAAAATTTATTAGTGTCCACAGGAGCTTCAGCAGGTTGTTTAGCTAATTCTTCTTTTAGCTTTACATTTTCTGCTTTTAATTCTTCTATTGAAAATTCTTTCACTTCTTTTGTAGTTATAGTTTTTGGATTTTTAGAAGGTTCTATAACTTCTTCAGGAGTTTCTATTGATGCTTCTACATCTTCACCTTCACCAATCTTTTCTTTAAGATCTGCTACGGCATCTTCTAAGTTCTGAATACGTTTCTCCATACCTTCCCAATCGCCAACATCAGCAGTTTCTTTTCTGTCATCATCTTCTGCTGCTTCAACTTCAACTTCTTCTTCAGTTTCGCTTTCTAAAACTTCAGAAACGATACCTTCTTCATCAACTCTAAAGCTAACACCTGTGTCAGTTTTATACGTTCCTGCCGGTAAAGGTATTGTAGTTCCATCTTCGGTCAGTACGCTGATGTCCACACCTGCTTCTAGTTCTTCGGCAGTTGATACAAAGATTGTTCCATCTTCGGACTTCGCTTGCCATCCTAATTTCACTTCTTCGTCTTTATCAAGACCAAGAGCTGATAATATTTGCTTTTTTAAATCCATAGTTTTCCCTTTTTTAATATAATAGAAATTGTTATTTATTTATTTGATTTTTACTTTATTGAAGGCATATTACTAATATATTTTTCTAAAGTTTTATTAGTAGTTCTTAAATCTTTTAGCTCTTTAGGTTCTTGTTTTATTCCCAATTCTGAAAGTGCCTTTGTAGTTTGTGCTATCAAATTCTTTTGTATTTTTATTTGTGTTTCAGCAGTTTCTGTAACAGCTTTATTTCTTTTTATTGCTGCTTCCATTTGGTTTTGTGCTTTACCCATATCCTGCATAATTTTATTAGAACTACTTATCCTGTCTTTTATATCATCTATTAGTCCTAACTCAACCTTTTTAGGTTTTAGTTCAGTTTTGTTTTCTCTTATTATTTTATTTAAAGCAGTTAGTATTTCGTGATCTGTTGGTTTCTTTTTCATATTAATTTATTTTATATTCCAATTAACTGCTTCGGAAGTTTTTATATAATATCTTATATCTTTAATTTTTCTTTCAATTTGTTCTATGATTTTTACATCACTTGTTGGTATTCCTAATTCTTTTACTTGACTTATAAATTTCTGTAATTTTGATTCTTGGTCTTTTACATCTGTTTTTGATTCATCTAATAGTTGCCACCAATCTATAAGAACAGAACGAAGTGCATCATAAGGTTTATCTATTTTACTTTCTTGGTTTCCTAAATCATTAAAAATTAAATTTAATTCTTGTAGTATTTTATCAGCAACAGTTGCTAATTCTACTTTTTGTATTTTTTTTTTAGGACTTATTATTTCTCTTAATGCTTCTCTTATTTGTTCGTTAGTAAATTGTCCTTTACTCATATTTTGCATTTTATCTACAAAGTAACCTTCGATACTTAATCCTTTTAATTCACCTGCTTTAATCTTTTGCCATAGGTCATCATTTTCTATCTTCATCTTAACAAACCAAGTACCATTAGGTAAATCAAATCCGTATAATTTTGACTTATCACTATCACCTTCCTTAATCCAAGATTCAACTGTTAGAACTCCTGATACCCTTTCGTTGTGTTCGTGTGTAGCTTTATGGTGATTGTTATGTTTTAAAAATAGCTCAGAACATTTACGAACTGTGTCTTTTGAAAAGTAAACATAATAGTCAGAATCCGTATTTGGATCATATCGGAATATTTGCTTGTTAGGTATTAAAGCAGGGCTAACTAGCATTCTTTTTTCTTCGTCTACTTTCGCAAAGGTTAAGTTGTTTTTCTCTTTTCCGAAGAATACAAAGAAAGATTCTATCGCAGGTGCAGCTACTAAACTAATAGCGTCTATTGCTAACTCTTGATTGTTTTCTTCAATAACTAATTCTACTATTTTAGTGACGGAGTTAGTTTCTTTCATATTAATATCCTAATTTTTTAGCTGCATCAGGAACTTCAGCATCAAAAAGTTTTATTGCAATCTCAGCTCTTTCTAATTCATCAGGCTTTTGTGATATTCCTAGTGCCTTTAATTGTTGTTCAACTGATTTAATTGCTGATTTTAAGTCCACTTTTAAATCCTCACCTCTTGCATAAGCATCTTTGTATTTTTCATTTCTTCCTACCAATTTATCTTCTGATTTATTCGTTTTAGCTGCTAATTTATCTAATTTATTAAATAGCTTATCAAACGATTTCTCTCTATCCGCTAAATCTTTTTTTGCATCTTCAACATCTTGTCTAACTAGAGCAACACCATCTTCTGCATTGTCTACTAATCCTGCTTGTTCCTTTTGTAATTCTTGATTGTTGTCGTAATCATTAATAAGCATTTGAATTTGACCATAATCATTTTCTAATTGATTTACGACTTTATCCATTTGACTAGCTAATTTTTCTAGCACTTTAACACTATTAAAATCAAATCTTTGTGAACTTAAATTAAATTCTTTTAATTCTTTTTCGTATTCTTCGTAAGTCTTTTTCCCTAGTGGTGTTGGTTGCATTTTCTTGTATTTATGATTAGCTGATTCACAGGCTTCTTTAGTGTCGTATTTACACTCTCCTGTATTTCCCCATTTATATTTTCCATCTTTACATTTTTTACACGGCATAATATATAATATATTTCGTTAATTAATATTTGATTTTTAAATTGTAGCTCTACGTCTTATAGTAGCTAATTTGTCTTGGCTATTAGTCATATCATCTGTTACTACGAAAGCTTGAATAGGTTGTGCTTCTCCTCCTGGCGTAATTTGACCACCAAATGCACCACTTAACATTTCAGGAGCAGGCGGTT
>VTLG01001850.1_pt1 | contig 23339 bp, 34 predicted proteins | sample 4694571 | NCBI WGS metagenome assembly VTLG01 (sample SAMN12604809, study PRJNA352737) | marine metagenome | biome: ENVO:00000447; feature: ENVO:00000209|ENVO:00000569|ENVO:01000036; material: ENVO:00002151; isolation source: viral sequences binned using virsorter ...
TCAAACACGGAAACAAAAGCTATTATCAGGTACTAATCGACCCAAACAGAGCAGAACTTATAGAAAAGGTAGCTGACAAAGAGGGTATGCGTGGTACTGCATGGGTTAGAAAAGTAGCGTATGAGGCTTTACAACGTGAATTTACTAGCTCAGAATATAAAATTGCTGAAGCCAAAGATGAGTTGATGTGGAGAGAATCTGTACAAAGACGAATTGACGGAAGAAAGCAAAAGGATTAAAACAATTATTATGTCTATCTATTTTCGATCATCACTAGGGATTGCTTTCCCAAAAAGTCCTTACATAGGACAAGTTCATTACGATCCAGATTTAAAAAGAACCTTCAGATATGAGGAAAAACCTCCAGAAATGGCACTCTGGACACTAGATATGTTTCACTGGGTCGACATTACCGAGAAGGATATTATCTAAATACTGTGCCAAAGGGTAAGTATTACGAGTATCAAATCAAACGTTCTGCACTAGATGACGATTATCTCATGGGTAATATTGATGAACTTCAATACGCTAAAGAGTCTCTTGATCTAGACCTTAAATACAAAAAATACATTCAACGCAAAAAATGAAAAGAATAACATGGGTCCAGTGCCCAGGCTGTAAAACATACAGCGATCAGAAGGTTGTCCGATCTGATAGAAATTCAAAATTTATAATTATTCGTAGAAGAGAGTGCTACGAATGTGGACATAGATGGGAAACGATCCAGTATCCTGAGATGATAGTTTCTAAACAACAGGCAGCCTACGCTCGTTGCGAATGATTTTTTTGGTGCTGTCTTATCTGTTTTATAAGTTTTACTTTTTCTATAAATAAACGAAATTTATAAAATAATTTATTCTTAATTGGCGGTGTCTGTAGTACAGCTAACATTGCTTCAAGCTCCAGCATACGCATCATTGCATTAGATAGCACAATTTCAGTTCGTGCATGGTTTTTCATCATATCTATGCAAAAAGCCTTCAACTTGTCTATATCATTACAGTCCATAACTTCCCTGCATCTCAATTCAACTGCTAACTGTGTTTCCATAGGTAGGGGAGTTGAGATAAATCTTATGAAGCTGTCATTTTTCATGTTATTGAAGATTTGTTGTAGAGCCTGGGAACATCCTGGACTCAATAAAACTTACTGCCTGATCGTCTATTGTGTTATCTGTCTGTTTAGCTATAGCTTTTAACAAATCCACAATCAATCTTTTCATTGCTTTGGACTTGATAAATACGAGAAGGATAGGCTTTAAAATTTTTACCATTTGTATGTAGTGTCTACTTCTACTTTACCGCTATTTGCCAAATTTGGCCTCAATCCTTATATTTATAGTATATCACTAGGATTATGACAACAAAAGACCCAAAAACCGAACCAATAGTAGAAGAGAAAGAGGAGAAAGAAGGACCTTCTCTTATTTCAAATGTAGTTCAAATGATTATTTTGTTTTGGAGTTTAGCAGTAATTTCTTTTGCGTATTTCGGAAATTCAACCAGACAAATTGATACAACTTTTGCTGCTGGACTTTTGGCATCAGTAATGCAAAATATGGGATTACAGGTCAAAAACAATAGTAATGGCAAGAAGCGGCCTAATAATGTAACATCAGGTAAAGATCCTTCAACAAAATGAAAAAAATTCTCCCACTTCTGTTAGTTGCAGGTATTCCAGCAGCATACGCAGACTTAAATCATTCAATAATGTCTACTGTAAAACTAGAAGCATTATCAGCAGCTACTTCAGCAGACAAGGTTGGCTCAAGCTATTCTGTGTCAGGTAGCGGTGTAGCTACAGTTAACAGTGATGGCGATTCAACTATCGGTGGATTTGGTACGGTAACTAATGGCGTTCCAGCTTTAACTACAGTCACAGCTTCGCAAAGCACTTCGGGCGATGCGTTCTCGTTTTCCCAAAGTTATTTGGAAGGAGATGTAACACCAACATCTGAAGCTACAGTAGGAGAAATCCCTAACTTTTCAGATATTACATCTTCAGCAGCAGCTAGTGTAGGTACAGCAGCTATCGGTCTAGATAATCATTCCATAACCCTAACTCCAGGTACAGGAACAGGTATAACATTAACAGGACAGTTTGTTACTGACTTAACCATTGACTAATGTGGAGGACATTACCGTTTGTTTTTCTTATATCTAGCCCTGTCTACGCTGTGCCTGTTGTTCCTAACTTCACTCAGGGTAGCTCCACAAGTCGAACAGAAACTACCACAAATATTACAGAGACTATACGAACAACAAACTATAATTCTGGGTACACATATTCAGTTACAGGATCAGGTGTTGAACATGATGGATCGACTATCTCTGCTCCAAATGCAACTATCACTGAAACTGTAAACGGCACGACATATACATGGACAGGTTTAGATTTAGGAGAAAAACCAAACTGGACACAAACAGTACAGGGAGATGCCTTTCAATTTACAGAAGTCTACACGCCACCTGGTCTGGAATCTGTCACAGACGTAACTCGCACGATTCAGTCAGAAAGCGTAACAGATACAACTACAATATTCTCACAATAATAGGATTATTACTTGGGAGTCCAGCGTTTGCTAATACCTCAAACACTGCTGCTCCCAGTGCATCTGCGTCTGGGTCCGTATCCAACTTTGCCACCCAGGTCTTGCAGGGAAATACCATAGAAAATCATTACGGAAATGGTATTAGATGCCAAGGCCCACAAATGTCATTCAGCCCATTTGTCACCACTTCGTTTAATCAAAAACGCCCATTTGATTACACTTATGATACGCCAGTGTATGATCCGAGTGTAGATGATGATGGTAATCTAATAAATCCTGGTAAGATTCTTTACTATCAAGAAAACTATAGTGGGAACAAGGATTCTCTAGGATTAAATGTAGGAGCAGCATTAACTTTTACTTTTCCATTAGATCAAAGATTTCAAGATCAATGTTTAAAAGCAGCTACGACTCAAGAAAAAATACAAGCACAAATATTATCCAAAGAACGCCTCAACTATGAACTCGCCCGTTTAAAAAATTGTGGAGAATTAGCGATTCGAGGCATATCATTTTCTCCAGACAGTATTTATTACAAATTATGTGAGGACGTTATAGTTACAGAACAGAAAAACCAAGTATTACCGCACACTCATAAATTAGAGTAGACAAGCTACGGGTTTTCACTTGTCTAGGGTACAAGGGATAATAGAAGGGCAGTGATTCGTGGCAGACGAAGTGCTTCCAAATATGCCGTACTCTCCTTGTATTAATTATTTTACCTTACTTTTTTTCTTTGTCAGCTTCTTTATCACGTTTTTAACAACTGGTTTTACTAAATTAAGAATGATCGGAGCAGAACAGCCGACCAGAGCAAGACTAAAAACCCCAGTAAACTGCTTAAAACTTGGAATGTATTGAGAGATAAACGGTACGTCTTCATACAAAGTGATACATTCAATCCCATTTTGCCCTCTTTCATAGCCAATAACACGTTCCAGTTTTTTATCGTTACGAAAATCACCGATTTTTTGGTCTTTCTTACTAGGACAGGGTGGTATTTCTAGTTCTTTTTCTTTTTTCTTTTTTGTTACCTTACGTTCTTGTTGTTGTGGTTGTTCTTGCGGTTGCTCTTGTTGTTGTGCTGGTGCGGTGTATTGAAAATTTGCAGGGTTATATTCAAGTGGTTCAAAACTAGGAATATCAAACGTACCACAGGCTTGATATGTTCCTAGCTCATCTTCATTTATCAGTCCAGTTAGATTGTTTCTATGAGCATCAACACACCCTGGAATATCTACAACTGGTTTATAAATAATATCTAAGATTGGTGGTTGTATTTCCCAAGTTCTAATCTTTGGAATATAAACCTCTCTTATTTCAATTTTTGGTATCTTTGTCATCTATGTCTCCAATAGAAATAGACCAACCATCTTCTCCAAAAGTACCTTTTTCTATAATTTTTGGTTTTTTGACTTTTTTATCTAATTCTTCGTGATATTTCTTTATTTCGTTATCTAGTTCTAAATTAAATTTAGTCATACGCATCCAATGAATTAATTTATCTATGTAATATTTGACTAACTTTTTTATAAACCCAAATATCATTTTGCTAAATAAACTTCTACATAAGAATTACATTTAGGACAGGATAGATTAGTTACCATAGAATATTCTTCTGCGAGAACAGGTTGAAAATCTTCATCAATACTGTGATCTCCACCCCAAATTAGCTCAGTTTTACAGTGCCAGCAGTTCATAAGGGTAACATCGGGCCAGTTACTTTTGGCATTTTCTTTTCTATCTGATTAGGTAATATTTTACTTACGCCTTCCATAACCTTTTCCATCATCATCGCTTCAAACTGTGGACTGCTTACCCATTTGTAGGTAGCGTACCCTGCCCCAATAGTTGTTAATGAAATTACAAATGATAGGATGGACAAGACAGAAGAAATTTTATTTAGCATGATTAAATTTGCGATACTGAAAGCACTATCTCTTACAAGTGTGCTTGTATTACTGCTTATTGTAGCCCTGTCTCCTCTCTACGTCACTATGGGGTTAATGACTAGACAGATGCAAGAAAAGATTAATTGATGTTATAAACAGGTATTTTGAACATTTGTACAAAATCATCTAAATCTCTTGATAAATTTTTATTTGATTCTGTTACTTGTAAATTAGTAAAACCCAAAAATATACAACCAGTAAAAACTAAAGTAGAAGATAAGATTATAGTTCTTGCTTTCATTTAATCAGGTTCTTCAATAGTATTACTTTTAGCCCACTCAAGGTATTCTTGATAGTCCATATTATCTTCAACCTTAGGAATACAAGTCTTTGTACCATCGTCTAAAATCCTTTGAATTGTATTTGTTGGCCCAAAATCTGGGTCGTCAGCATATTTTTTATATCTTGTTGCCATAATTAAAGCTCTGCTGAAAAAATGATTTGACCGCCAGCTTCTCTTCCTAAAAGAATACCAGCGTGACCACCTGTCATGCTACTTGAGGTAGTTCCCCAAGCAAAAGTGTTTGGGAAAGGACTTAAGACTGAACCTATATAGTTAACAATATCATCTAAATGAAAATATGCAGAATTGTTTGATGCGTAAAAATTACAATCTGTTGCTGTACCAGTATATGAGGGGTATGTTCTCATTGCTCTAGGTAAATAAAACATTCCACGGACTATTGTGGCACTATAGGCGTAACCATAAGAACAATCTACGGCATCTGTATCTCCTACGTTAATTACATAAGTATATCTTAAGCAGTCATGATAATCCTGATCCAAGGATTTATGCTCAAATTCTGTTGCTACGCTGCCTACCTCTAGCTGCACTCCCGTAATTTCAAATGTTGCATTATTTGTTGTGTACCATGTAGAAGTCTGATCTTTAGTTTGAGTAGCACTAACAAATTGTGCCCATGTGTTATCAGCCCTTGAGTTATCGGTATAATCTGTCCCATAAAACAAAGACCACTGAATTTCAAGGCCAATATTATTATTATAATCAAAATCTAAATTACTATTTCCAGGTATAGAATGTGTTATTTTTGTCCATGATGTAGTTGCTGAAAAAGGATGAGCATAATTTTGTGGTGTTCCATCATACGCTCTAAGATTAAGATAAAAAGTCTGTGCAACGCTAGATCTTACCCAAAATGAAATTGTGATATAGCTTGAAGATGATTTGTAATTCCAACCAGAAGTTCTCATCTCTTGTGCTTCAATTCTATGTCTAATTCTCATAAAATCACTAGTACCTGCACCAGAAGTTTGATTTCCATTTGTAATTTTAAAAGCTTTCATGAAACCCAAAGTAGATGGTGTATCAGCAGTTGAAATATCCACTTGTGCTTGAGTAGGTGCTTCATCAGTACCAGAAGATGATAATCCGAATCTGTCAACAGTATGATAATTATCGGCTGTAGATGACGTGCCTCTTTGACTTATACGAAAAGCTCCGTTGATCACCAAATTTTTACCTTGCCTGTTGCTTAAATTGGCACTGCACGTTCCATCAGTATTGTTGATAGTAATAGCAGCATCACTAGCAGCTACACCTTTGATTGAATTGACCTTCAGTTCAGACATTAATCGGCAGCCTCCGTTGTATTAGTTTTAGCCCACTCAAGGTATTCTTGGTAGTCTGTATTATCTTCAGATTTAGGAATGTAAATAGGATTTTTACCAGTGATTAATTTAATAACTGCTACACCAGATTTAAACATTGGGTCAGAATCTTCTGTTGGATATTTATAAGTTGTTGTCATAGTTAAAGCTCCGCACTAAAAAATAAATCTAAATCATCACTAGTTCCCCTTCTTAAATAAAGAACACCACCAGCCGAAGCACTAGTAGAACCTTGTAATGTTGCCATGTCCTTACTAGAGTGATACAAAGAAGGATTACCTGCATAACCAGCTTGTGTTAATGCAGTACCCGTATAAGTAAATGTAGGTTCACTTCTCATTTGTACAGGAAAATGAACTTGGCCAAAAGGAGCACCAGAACCACCAGTGCTATATCTAGACATTACTATAAAGTTATTAAAGCCACCATCTTTTCCTACTTCTAATTTGAATAAGTATCTTTGACATTTTGCCACATTTTCTGCATAAGATTCTAGAGCAAATGCACTGGCTGAAGATCCAACTTCAAGCTGTACGCCTGTCACTTCAAATGTCGCATCGTTTGTTGTGTACCATGTAGTAGTCATATCTGGATACATAGCAGCAGTATCAAAAGCTGCCCAAGCATTTAAAGGTCTAGTACCTGTATTATCAGTACCTCTAAAAGGTACAATGACAATATATAAACCATGGTTTGCATTGTCATCAAATTGCAGATTTGAATTTCCTGGAATTGTTTTTGTAACCCTTGTCCAACTGTTAGCAGTCAAAGTTCCTGTTTCCATTACATAACTTTGTCCTGTTCCATCTGCTGTTGTTAATCTAAAGTAAAAATTTTGTGAAACACTTGATTTAACATAAAAAGATAATGTAATAAAACTTGAAGTTGAAGTATAATTCCAGCCACTATTTCTTATGTCTCTTGCCTCCATAACTGTCAAGAAACGAACTCTATCAGCAGCACCAGCCCCACTTGTTTGATTTCCATTTGTAAGTTTAAGGGCTTTTGTTATACCTTTTGTAAAAGGATTATCCCCAGAATCAGACGAATTAACATCAACTTGAGCATGAGTAACCGCTTCATCAGTACCAGAAAAATTTACATTAAATCCATCTACAAGAATACCAACACTTGTTGATGATGTTCCGCGTTGACTCACTGCCATATTTCCGTTAGTCACTAAATTTTTAGCTGTTACAGCTTGTCCAAAACTTAAATTTCCCGATCCATCAGTCTTTATAACCTGCTCCGCACCACCATCGGCAATAGGTAACTTAAGCTCTACGTTTGCATTACTTGTAGTGGATGTGGGAGCTACTATGCTTACTGAACCGCCACCTGATGCTGCGTTTAGTTTAATCTTTGCTGTCATTTAGGTATCTCCTAGACGAATAAAAAGAAATGAAGTTCGAATAAAAGAATCAGTAGCTCCTCTAATGGAACTACCTGAACTAATAGATAGTGCTGTAAATTTAACTTTGACTTGAGTAATATCAGTAACATCTATAAACGCAAAGCTTGTTCCACTTCCCCTTCTTCCTCCAGTACCATTATTACCATCAGCTGCTCGACAATGAGTTGAGTAAGAGCTATTATTTGTTGTTACATTCGTACTGACAAATACACTATCAGATCCAGCACATTCAAAAATAATATTGGCAATTACTAAATATTTACCTGTTGTTGGGAAAGAAAAAATGCCACTTGATTGTGACATTCCAGTGCCAATTTGACTTCCTGCACCTGGCATATCATTTCTAGATAAATTGCTTGTTATATCAGTATCTCCTGTATGATTTGCGGTTAAATACCATTGATCAAATTCTGTTATTCCAGCAGTTATTCCAGCAATGCCACTATTTGTAATCGACATTCTATCAACACCACCAGTTGCAAACTTAATGGTGTCAGCAGCAGGGAATGATATACCAGTATTGCTATCCGTTCCAGTTATAGCAGGGGCAGATATGCTTCCATCAACTCCAGAAATACCAGTTGTTCCATTAATGTTTAAAGCCATAGTTAAAGAATAACAAGAATTGCGCCAGATGGCACTGTAACAGTAACACCTGAATTTATTGTAGGGCTTACTGTGTGTGCGTTTTTATTGGCAGTCAAAGTGTAATTAGTTGTAACGGCTTGGTCGCTCTCGAAAAACACCTGATCAGTGCCTCCTCCAGTAGCTCCAGCACCTCCACCAATTTCACCCCAACCTGTATTTTTATAACCTTCAAATCTGTTTTGAGTTGAGTTATATCTTAGTTGTCCTAATGCTGCTGCTGGTGCTCCAGATTGCCCAGGTTGTTGTGCATCTGTCCCAAGAGGAATTTTTAAAAATCCAGTAGATGACATCGTAACATCACCTGTCATCGTAGGACTTGCTGCTACAACATGACCTAAATTATCAAGTGTAATATTTCCTAAAGTGTTGTAAGTAGCATTATCTCCCGAAACTGCTGTTGCTATTTTTAGTAAATTTGTAGAAGTATTTATGTGAGCTTGATACTGAGCTATATTTGCTGCTCCAGATGGATCGCTACTTCCAGAACTTAGTGTTCTTAATGCTGTAAAGATCTCATTAAGTTTTGTACGAACCGCAGCACCCGTTCCATTGGCGGTATTGTAATTGTTACCTGTTTCACTGGTAGTCGATCCTGGTCTAGCCATCTAAAAAACAAATATTGATCCTATTCTAACTTGCTTTACCAAATCCGACAGCCTGATAGGTGAAATTTCTATCAACTGAATTATTTGATGAATTTTTAAAATGAACAGTAAATCCTGTTCTAGATACACTTGAAACTTCAAAAAAGTCTCCAGATTGCATATTTTGAGCAGTGATACCAATAGAAGGCAAACTACTATTAGCACCTCCCAAAGCAGCCGTTCCAGAGAAAAACGGATGTTGGAACGTAACCGCTTTTGCTCCTGCTCCACTTGCTATTGTTGCAGGGGCTTGCTCTGTTCTTCTTTGTATAGTAGCTGTATAACCTAATTGAAATACTCTAATATCCTGTGCAGGATCATTACTTGTAAGATTCACTTTAAATTGAAAACCTCTTCCTTTATATGCTCCATTTGCAAAAGTTTGAAATGCGGTATATGTAGGAGATCCACTACTAGGATCATCTTGAGTAACACGAACTTGCATGGTTGCGTTTACTTTTGTAGCTGTTAATCCTTCAAAATCTCCTCTAGCATCAAGATCTGGTATTGCATCAAATAAATCACTAGGATAAAACGCCTCTGTTAAGAAATGACGTTTTAAATCTAAACTATATACATCTCCCAAGTCTAAAGTAGTAGTTCCTGGTGATCCACCAAATTCATAAGTACCAGATGGAGAAATCCCCCCAATGTCATCTAACGAACCAACAGCATCTAAGTCAGTGACAGCATCAAATAATCCTGTTCCTATTAGGTTTAAAGAATTTGTTGTAGCGTCAAAGGCTACATTAGTTTTTACTCCCTGAAATTTAGGAACATCTAAATCTTCTCTTCTTGTTAAGACTGTTTTCGCATCAATATTATCTGGTAAATCTAGAATTACACTTGCTTCACCAGCACTAAATCTACCTCCATCATCTTGGAACTTAAGAATGTATTCCCCTTCCAAATAAGGAACTTCCGCAGTTGTCGTATTACCTGCAAGTGCTTGGATAAGGTCAGTAGCATTAGAAAAAGATCCCGTTCCATCAACTTTAGGAGAGTGTCTTACATAAATACGGCCACCATGAGTAACGTCTAAATCTGTTGATAAATTCCAACGTAATCTTACAAGCTTTTCATTTATTGGTTCGCCAGTAAGTCCTGTAACATCAGCAGGAACAGCAGTTTTACCAACAGCATTAAATGTAATATCACTTGACGTTGAACTAGCTTTTAAAGCTGCGTTCAAAGTAAAAACAGATATTTCATAAGCACCAATTTGTGAATTAACTATTTCAAAATCAGGACTACTTACTATAGTAGAAATAATATTATTATTACCAAATCTGTAGTTAACCATATAATTTGACGCACCATCAACAGGTTGCCATCTAACTATTACCTTAGAAACGGGTTGATTATTAATTAAAACTATTGTTTCCTGTGCTGATAATCCGTTTGGTGGATTCTTAAGTAAATTTAGGCTGGATATAACTTGAGTTGGTATAGCTGTACCATCTTCAATAAAGTCATATTTTTCTTTTACATAAGCTAATGCAGATATTCCATAATTTATGCCGTCTTTTTCTTCAACAGACAGTACCCTAAATTGCTGAGAAGAAATAGTATCGTTTTCAAGCATCCAAACACTATTAGAATTAGGTGCTTGGCTTAATGCACTAGCCAGTGTAATTACCTTGCCTGATATTCCAGTTACATTTCTAACTTCTACTGTGCCATTTGGCATTATTACACTTAATTTAGGATTATTTTGGGTTGGTAAATCTGTAGAATCCGAGTCATCAACAGTGATTTGAGTTGTAGTTGCACTACTGATTCTCCCTGCTCTTCTTACTCCTGCTCTACCAGGGTCAGCAATACTGATAATCGTTCCAGGTCGTACAATAATTCCCGATTCCATAGAAGTGGTAAATGTCACTACTTCTGTTTCTCTTTGTTCAGCAAAAAGGATTGCTTTTGCAAATCTTCGAGCTTGACCTCTACTTGTACAACCTAATGCCTTTACTCTTTTTACATGAAGTCCATATTTATTTTTATATGCTGTTTCGGCTTCTACTTCTTCAAAATCTATGTCTCTAATATCCATATTGAAAAAAGAGACAGCGACAACTGTAGCTCTAGTTTTTAAACTACTGCCTGTATAACTAAAACCCTCTGGCCCGACATTAGCCATAGTAAATAAATAACTAGGATCTCTTGGACTATCTTGAGTTAGCTGTAATGCTCCTTGTGCCCATATCGGCATACATCTCATTACTCCTGATAAAGTATTTATGACATCAAATGCTTCTACACTCGTCTGAATATTTACATTGCAAGCAAATCTAGCTTCCTGTCCACCAAATCCATTGTCAACAAGTTCATTTGAAAACTTACTGGCGGTTATAAAAGAAAATAAATCTAAATTACTATCAACAATATGATTTCCTAGCCCATATCTAGTGTTAGTAAGTAAGTCCAAAAGTATTAAAGAAGGACACGTTGTCCATTGGGCAGCACCCATAACACCATTGAAAATATAACCAGCAGGGTAAACAACTCTTCCTGTCTGTAAATCTACAGTTGGAGTTCCCGATCCACTAGCTCCTGCTCCTGGGATTCTTACCTTTATCCCTCGTAGTCTAAATTTTCTAGTAGGGATTCTATTAAAAAATTCAGAATCTAGTCTTAATTTTGTATATGCACTATTCAAATATCTATTAGAATCATCTATCAATTCTGCATAAGATTGCCAAAATAAATCTCTTGATATTCTACTTGTGCTATCAGCAGATGTTTTGACTATTCTTACATCTATCGGATGTGCTCCACTTAAATTTATTCTGTAGTCTCTGTTATAAGCATCTGCTGTTCTTCCAGTAATCACATCGCTAACTCTAGTTACAAAACCACCTCCATTGTTTTGAGTTTGAATTACAAAACTAACTTGAGAACCAGTTACATCTCCATCTTCTTCTATAACTTGTAGTACAGGCACAGTAACAGTTACCCTTACGGCATCTAAATCGGTATTATTTGTTAATTGCCTAGTAACAGCATTGGAATTACCATTTTTAACCTCTACGCCAACACCAAAATTAGAAGCACTTCCTCGTACTCCAGACATTTTGCTTTGATTGCCTGTACCGAAACGAACATCAAAACTTACATTTTTATGATTAAATTGAGAAACCGATGGATTAGCTGAATTTGCGTTGGCTTGTAATACAGGAGTGTTATCTAAAAAAATATCTTTTAATGCAGCGTTATTATACGCAGCAGTGCCTTTAGTTCTTCCTTCTTTTGAAGCAGTTGCAAAACCTTCAATTTCTCCTTCGGAAACTAAATCTAATAAAGTAGCAAACTGTTTACTATGTAAATTATCTGGAGCGATAGTAGGAGGGCTACTACCTCCACCTCCCTTACTACCTCCACCACCAGCACCAGCAATACTTGGTCCTAGTCCTGCATTATGAACACGGATTGTATTCGCTATGAAAGTATGATGACCTTCAACAGTTAAGTTATAAACAGTATGCGTTCCAATATCTTTACGATCAATAATCGGTCTTAAATGACCAAATTCATCAATTAAACAATCATCAGTTCCTAACGTGTCTATACCAACAAACGCATTGAATTGATTTAGTACCCAATGGTTTGGTGTTGCATCTAAAGTTTTACCGCCCCAAATCGTGTATTTTACAACTGGTTCGTTTTCATGTTCGTGTACCTTTAAAACTTTTGCATGATAAATAGTACCTTTATCATCAAAACTACAAACAATATCTCCAACACTAATTTCTTTTATTAATTTTGTGCCATTTGGTATAGATACAGGAGTATCACCAGTAAAACAACCTCCACCACCTGATCCTGCAATGTACTTATTTGTATCGGTCATGCGTTTACGGCAACTGTATCTACATCTCCACTTATAACAACTGATCCTGTAAATATTTCACCATAAACAATAGGAACTGGAGTACCTGCTCTAGCTGTATTTTGTGTGCCAGCAAAGTTAAATGAAATCTGTGGACTATCTTCAAATTGAGCAGTTTGCGTTGGATATAACATTTCACTAACACCCGAAAGAATTAAACCAGCACCTATGTAGCTTAATCCTGTACCAATAGCTGTGCCGAGTCCTGTCCCAGCAGCAGCACCTAGAAAACTTGTTGTTCCGAATAATCCTGCACCTGGGAAAAAGAATGACGCACCAATCAATAATCCTCCTAGCAAAAACCTACCAAAACCTCTTCCTGCTCCAGATATTACTGGAACAATATGAATATCCTGCTGTCCTATCGGATAATCTATTTCATCCTCACTGATTTCATAATTACCAATCCTTACTTGATAAAGTTTAGGAGTCATATAAGCTTCAACCCCTGGAAAATTATTTACTAAAAAACTTATAGCTTGAGGTAAATTATGCACCTTGATTTCAAATTCTTTATGGCCTATAAATTTAGCCAATTCTCCATATAACTTTAGTTTACGCAACATAACGATACCGCCCTCCTGTACATTTCAATAACCAAGGTGAGTATGGCTCTCTACAAGATAGTCTATCGGTTAAATGATGTAAAACATCCCCATCAAGGAAAATTGCAGCATGATTTAAACCTTTTGCCAAAATAGACATCAATAAAACATCCCCGTTTTCTGATTTTTCATTTGGTTCTAATAATCTAAATCCTGCTTGTAATAAAAAATTATGTCCATCTCCATTTTCTTCAGACATTGGATTCTCCATAAATTCTTCGGGAGTTACTGGTCTTGTACCCATTATCAAATCTATATCTTTTTCTTTTTTATACCAATCTCTTACCAAAGCCCAACAATCAGTGATCCCCCACACCCATTCTCTTCCTAATAAGGGAGCTTCATAACCACTTGGTTCACAGTAACCCCATTGTTCTGTTTTTGGATTAACAATATGCCAAGGTAAATTTGAATTTTCACAACTAACTAAATCAGCCTGACTAGGTGTTGGAGGTGTAGTTGGATGACTATGAATAATAGCTGTAATCTCTCCTAAATTATCTGCTTTTACATAATCTATTGGATCAAGTACAAAACATTGATAAGAACTCATAGAAAGATTATTGCAAGGGTAATATCTTTCCTTTCCTTTTATATTCAACAAAAGACCAACAGATTCTTTTGGATCCTCAACTTTTGCATGGCTGAGAGCAGCTTCTTTCCAATCATTCATGGCATAAATGTACCAATAGAAGGAAATAGTTCCCTAGTGCAAACTCTTAAAGGGATTCTTATATTCGCTAAATCAAAAGAAGCAGCAAGTTCAAATTGTACAACTGCTCTATTTTCTGCTGATTTTCTATCAATTTTATAAATCTCTTGAGGATATTCTGCTGTAGAATCTGGTGTTCCGTATGGGTTTGATTGGCTTGTAGAAGTTACAACTGTTTGCTGCTGTATGGTGTTTGGATTATTCATTGTAATTGTATTTCCCATATTATTTCCATGAACTGTACAGTAATATCTCAAATCATTTGGAGCGGTTGGATATGCTGGCTGATAAGTTACTGTTGCATCTGTCCCAAGCGTTCCAGTATTAGTTGTTGTTTGCTGTCCTCCAGCGTCAGATTTAATTCTCAAAGGATGTCCAACATTAGAACTATGAGATTGATTGAAGATGTAAGTTGAACCACGTTTCATGGTTATTACTGGTTTTTGAACTCCATTTATTGCAAAAACATTATTACTGTAGGAATCTTGAACCACTGTGACAGTATATGTGACAGTTTCTACGTCTGATGGATCGGCAATAGTTGAAGTTACTGTGCTTGTTGTAGCAACAGGAGCAAAGTTAGCAGCATCTAAAAATCTAGCTAAAGTAGTTCTTCTTTTTACTATCGCACCAGTTAAATCATTTCCTGGAGTCACTGTATTTACGTTCAATAAAATTGCTGTCATAAGATTAGTAACATTACTAAACGTCAATGTAGGTCTAGGTAGTTGACCCCTGGCATATTTAAATCCTTCAGCCTCTAATGGAATTGCTACATAAGTATTACCAGCCCAAATAATATTTCCATTGTTTATTTCATTTGTTCCAGCATGAAATCTATATGTAGTCGCAGATCCATGTAAGGCTGCATCTGTTGTTAGTTCAAACAGTTCGATGACTGAGCCAGGATTTATTGCTTGAGTTTCAGATACAGGAATTGCCATTAGGGTTCAAATACTTGTGTAAATGTTGCATTTATTCTATTTCTATTAAATTCAAATATTTGTTTAGTAAAAGTAGGGCATATCCATTTAAAAGTAGTAGATGAATCTGGAGGTGACCAATCAAATGATGCACCATCAACTTTTCTTGCTTCTAAAAATGTTTCAATCTCAGTTGCATCTTCATCATCAACATTAAATGTTAAAGTCCATTGTTTTGCTTTTTGATTGATACCAAAAGTAAATCTTTGTTGGTAGCCATCACCAAACTGAACTGTTCTGGTATTAGTAATATCAGTTTTATTTGCAGAAAAAACAGGGTTATAACTAGGAAAAGTAGCCATTATCTTAATAAACCTCCAGGTCTTCTTTGTTTAATTAATTCCGATTGTATCGCTGCTGAAATAACTCTGCCAAGCTCTTTTCCTTGCTGCTCATTACTTTGAACAGAAGATCCAGAAGCATCTACGTTTACGCTGATATTTGTACTCCCTCCACCAGCTAATTTATCATTAGGAATTATTGTACCTGATCTTTTTGGAACGAATAATTCTGGCCCTTTTTCTCCTACTAAGAAGTTACCTCCTTTTTTAACTGGCCCACCATTGGCTCTTGGTAAAAGACTTGGTAAACCACCAAAACCAGGAATTTTAGAAAGTAGTGTATTCACACCAAGTTTTATAAGAGAAGAACTTAAATCATTTAATATTGACTTTGCAGCTTCTCCTAATGTTTTTGTCTGCATTATCGCAGCAGTTAAATTATCACTAACACCAGAAGCAATAGATTTACCAATCCTTTCAAAATTTGAACCTAAATCTTTTGTTTTAGATAATAAAGCCTCTAATTTTTGTTCTTTTTCAACAAGTTTTTTTATTTCTTCTTCATCAATTAAATCTTTACTAATTCCCAAATCAACTATTCTTTGAACTATATCAGCAACTTTTTGTTGTGTTTCTACTTCTTGAAGGTTTCCATCTCTTTTAGCTTCAAGTAATGTAACATTTTTTCTAGTTGACCTTAAAATCAAATCAGTTATATCTTTAGCTTCTTTTTGAGCAGTATTGCCTTTAATTATAGTATCTATATCTCTTTTCCTTATATCTAAACTTTTCTTTGCACTATTCAATTGTTGTTCTGCTATTCTAATTGATTTATCTAATTCTTTATTCTTTACTGCTGTATCTACTTCCTGATTCAAATCAGGCATTTGACTAGGAAATAAAGTAGAACCTCCTCTGAGAAAACCTGGTGCTTTTGGAATCCCAATTCCAGGATCATTAGCAATAGCTCTTTCATTTTTTAATCTTTCTAATTCTTTAGATATTCTTTCTATTTCAGTACCTAAAGCTATTACAGTGGTATCTTTTTCTAATTTTTCTGTAAAAGCAGCCTCTTCCTTTGGAGTTCTACTCTTTCCAAAAATACGAGGAAATCTATCGATTATTGCATTAAACATTTTTGCAAACTTAGATTGTAATTTTAAAGAGAATTGAGACATATTTCCTTGTATATCGTTAAATTTAGAACCAAATTCTTTAAGAGCATCAACACCATCATCTCCTATAACTAAAGCCATATTTTCTGTGGCTGCTGCCAATGCAGCTTGTCTACCTTCAACTTGTTCAATTAATTTGATCCTTTCTGCTTCGGCTGTTCCTGCTAAACCTAATGCTGTTACAAGTCTATTAGCGTCTGCTGTTAGAGGATTTAATGCCTGTCCAAGCTCTCCTACGGCAGTTATAGTGGTTGTTATTTGTTGAAGAGCAGCAGTAGCAACAAGACCTCCTGCAAAGCCACCCATCTGACCACCCATTTTAGTCCCTATAAAACCTCCAGCAAAACCAGTTGCACCTCCAGCAAGTCCTTGTCCAAATAACAATGGGAACGCACCAGAAATAAGTCCGCTTCTTGCTGCTGCTGCATTACTTCTATCATTAAACTTGTCTGGTCTAGTAAATCCTCCTCCTCCTCTTGATCTAGTTGCCCTTAAAAGTTTACTAAATCTAACTTGGTTAGCCATCTCTTTAGTAGTAGCTTGTTCTGCTTTTAATTCTCTTAAAGCGGAATCTGTATGAGCTTTGGCAAGTTTTAATTTGCCTTTATCATTTGCTAAAGCTGCTCTGTTTAATGCTCGGCTTGCTTTATCTGTTTTTAGTCCTGCTTCTTTTGCTTTTTGTATTTGATCTCCAATATTTCTAACTCGAACCATTGAAGCTGCTTTTTTTTCTTCAAAACTTGCTGCTTGTTTTTCGGTTTTACTTCCACCTCTTTTATTTAAACTATCTACTTTGCCACTAACTTTATCTAATTGTTTTGATAATTCCTGTACTTTTTTAAGACCTTTTACATTAATCTCTATATCTGCTCTAGTTGCCACGACTAAACAATAAAAGGTTACTTTATTCTAGCTTATCTCCTACGTTTTGCTTTTTCAAATTCTTTTTCTTGTTCTTCATTAATTACCTCAAAATAAGAACTCCAACCAATAAGTTCACTTAAGGTCATATCTCTTACTTCTCTTAAACTTTTACCTAATTCTTTAGCCACACTAAATTGAAGCATCATAAAATTATCTCTCTTCAATTCAGCAGTTAGTCTTTTGGGTCGATTATTTCCTCTTCTTCTTGAATAACAGCAAGCATTAACTTCTGTAAATCACTATCTTTTACTTCGTTTTTTAATACATCAATTTCTCCTGCATTAAAAAGTTTTCTACCAGTTTCATCTATTGCTTTTGTAAGTAATAACTGCAAAGCAAAATTATTATTATCATCTTTAGAGAGCCTTTGTGCTCTTTCTCTTTCTGCCATTGTTAATGGTGTTACATACATCTCGAAAATAGAACCATCAGATAATTCAACTTCTTTTTTAACAGGTTCAAGATTTGCAGCTTTTCTTAAACGATCCAATGCTGATAGATTGCTTGCCATAAAATAAAATCAATATATTGATATTCTAATGCAAAACATGAAAAAACCCCAGATAAACTGAGGTTCGTTAACTTATGCTAATTTAAGCTGTCTTAGATAGATCGAATGTAGGAGCAGCACTAGGTCTGAAGGCTATCTCTACAAGTTGTCCGTCATCTGGGTTTACGTTGAAACTCGCAGATGTAAGAATAATGTCTGCCAAAATTGATCTACTTGCGTTTTGATCTACGTTAGCACCACTCATCTGACGATCAATGTACAATCTTACTTTTGCACCAGCTTGCTGACGTTGGATAACATCTTCAACCATTCTACTGGAAAGAAGTGTGTCATCATCTGTTGAGTAAACACTGGCAGAGCCACTACCATCAGCAAAACCTGAGATGAAAGTTCTAAATGGTGCAGTTTGAGTAACAGTTTGACCAATACTTGTTACGTCAATCTCTGCTCTAGTTATCTCAAAACTCCATTCTCTTACAGATCCAACAACTAATGGTGTTGTAAATGTAATGCTTGCAAGCGTTCCAGAAAGAAATGTTGGTGCTGCTGAAGCTGTTAAAGCTGCTCCCCCTGCTGTTGCAGATAAAGTCATCTCTCCAGTAGAAGCATCATAAGTTTTTACAAAATGATCTCCTGCTGCAATACAGTTAGTTACTGTTGCTCCTGATGGATATGCAAGTGTTACTGTGTCATTAACTCTAAAACCCAACTGTGTACCAACATTAATTTCTGTGGTGTCTCCTGATCCTTGAGGAAAAGAAGCAGCAGCAATTTGTGTTGAGCTTGTACCAGCAGGAGAATAATATAACGCTCCCGAAGTACCCGATAGAACTGTAGCCATGATTAATAATTCTAAGGTTTGAACATACGGGTACTACCCGATATGTCTATAGGATAGCGTAAATCTATGAAAAGATTCAAGGAGTTAACTGAGCTTGAAAATTTGTTTCTATTCTTGACATAAAGAACGGATATAGCCCTTTCCTGGATTCCTGACCACCCTCTACTGTTGTGAAGCTCGGTCCATCAATCTGGCCCATGCGTAAGTAGACTCCGCTTGTTGATTTTGCTGTATTGTCTAAAGTATTTAGGGTTGTAAACGCTGTTGTAGCAAGGGTTTGGTTTCTAGCTGGTCCTTTATTCTTTTCTGTACATACTCTTACGACTATGATGCCTCTAATATGATTATGAGAAGAAGTAAGTGCAGTTTCAGTGGTTAAGCCAAATTGAATATTTACATTAATAAATTCATCTACGCTATCAGCTAAAACATTGTAGAAATTATCAAAAAATATTGGAATTGCAGGACTTAATGCTCCATAGTTAGTTTGAAATGGAGTTTCGATAGCGGTTCGGACAGATTGATAGTTCATTTTATTTTTTCAAAAACACTTTTAAAGGTGCTCTCTATTTCTTTTTGCATTTTACCTCCTGCTGCATAGGTGGGAAACCAATCTAATGGTGCAGTTTGAGAATTAGGACCATTTGGATCTAAATTTGTCATTCCTCTAGTGCCTCCAGGTTCTCTAAATCCTGGCTGAGTGGGTTTTAAAGGTTCTTGATCGAATGGTTCTGGTGTATAAGGTGCTGCGTCTATTGCTTCTTCAGCGTAATAAGCGTTATTTCCAATAAAAAACTTAGATACTCCTGATGCTAATACTCTTTTTACACCACTTCTAGGCGGTAGTCCTGAAAATCTTATTGGTACAGGACTTCCTTCTTGTCTGCTTCCATCTGCAATTATTCCATAACCTTTGCTTTCTATAAACCAAGAGTTGGAAAAGAATCCTGTCCACCTTGGACCTAGTTGTTGAAGGGAGTCTGCTACTTCTTCGGTGGCACGGGCAGGGGCGGTATAGCTTACAACTTCGGCTACCTGATTTATTTTCTTTATTAGTTTTGGAATTTCGTTTATAGCCATTATTGTGGTCGTGCCAGTACTGTGTGGAGAATGGGTTGGTCGCCTCTGGATGTTTTTACATCTACTATTCTTGCTATTTTAGTTGCTCCTGCTTCTGTGTATTGTATGCGATCTCTACTGGTTGGGAAATAGTTTCCTAGCTCTGCGTTACCAAATATTACCTGTACATCTGTTGTCTGGGATGTTGATTGAAACTCTGTTGCCGTGACGCTGGTTATCAATGCTTTCATAGATACGTTTGTATCAGATCCACCGACTTGGCCTGTTGTTGCATTGTAAGTTTGTGAGGCAGCAGCTTTTATGTAAGTTATGTCTATGCCGAACTGATTTAGTAGCTGTGCTGGTAAAGTTTTGAATGTATCGTCTACGAATGACATATTATCCTCTTACTGCTCGTAGTTGGAAAGTTCCTGCTCCACCCAACATATACGCTCCAAGGTAACTTTGTAACCAAGGGTAAACATCTAAAATATTGTTCACTGATCCAGTGCCCTGACTAGCGGTGCTAAATTTAACTGCTAAATCCCCTAACTTTGCTTCAGAAATATTTCCCTCCTTTCCAGTAGTACCTGTAATAGCATCTGTATCATTTGCTAAAGCTCTAGCAAGTTCATACTGTGCATATTTAATATTATTTGGAATTTTTGAACAAGCCAGTTCAACACCATCTACCTGATAATTATTTCTTGGAAATTTTAATGCCTGTCCATCATCACATCTGTTGCCATAGTAAACGAAACTATCAATCCATCTGGTAGCTGCTATTAATGCACGATTCTTTTTATTATCAGTTTTGTTATCCCATTGAGTAGAGTCTGGAACAGTTTCAAAGTATGAGTTTGCTTCAGCTAATGTGACATAGCTATTAGCATTTTCTCCTTTTATTGTTGCGTCTATGGTAGCTGCCACGATTAGTAAAGTAATTTAGTTTTATTGTAGCGTAAAGAAAAAACCCCACCAATAATTGATGAGGTTTATTGACCACCAATTAAATAATACTAAGGATTAGTACCAGTATCAAGAGGTGAGTTGACGATAAGCTCGACTATAGGAATTAAGTCAGCATCGTATGTGATTCCCCAGTTATTGTCGTTAGCTAACTGTGCGTTAGTTGGGTTGTCAGTGGCAGATGTCCACTTAGTTCCCATAACGTGATAAGCAGTATGGTAATCAACAGACATAACATCTTGCTTAGATAAGATGTTTCTATCTGATTCGATGCTTAGAGGAGATTGCTCACCTTCAAGAATTGTTCCTGACTTAATTAAGTAGCAACGGAATTCTTTTTGATGACCTGTTGTACCAGGATGAACTGTATTAACTTGAGAGTCAATAACAACATTCATTCCAGCAAACTGACCGATGCTTGTTTCATTAACACCGACACCGCCACCACCCCAAGTTACTGCACCACCAGTTGTAAGAGCAGATGTTGAGAATGTAAGCATACCAACTTGATATAAGTAGTAAGCAACAGATGGGTGAACAACTAAAGTATCTAGCTCATCTCCTCTTGATCCAAGAAGTGATCTTCCTCTTGCAACTGTAGAAGCTGTCAAGAAGTTGTCAGTATCAGCACCAGAAGCAGCACCTTTACTTAGATCAAGTGCGTTTGCACCTAGTGGGCCGAAAGTAGATCCAAACAAACCATCTAACAAGCTGAATAGTCTTGCGGAGTTTAGTTTGTTGATAGCATCTGCAATTTGGTTTCTGATGTGACCCATTGGATCTTCACCAGCAGCCAATACAGCTACATCATCAACAGCATACGCAAAACCTCTATGACAGATAGTTGCGATCTGTGTATCTGTACCAATCTTCTGTGGTGTCAAATAACCATTGTTACTTGTACCCCATGTTGCTGTACCATCTAAGATTTCCTCAGTTGGAGAGATTGGGTTAAATTCTGGAACTTGGATTCTTGTTCCACCTTCTGTTGCGTCAAGAAGTGAGTTTCTTACAACAGCACCAGATTTTAAAAATAGACTACGTTCTTTGATTGCCTCAGAAACGTAAGTGCTAAGATTATTTCTCTTAACGATGTCCGCTAATAGGACACCGCCAGAATAATTCTGAAACGGAGCAGCCATTCAGATTACCTTGTTACTTTTGCGATACCCTAGTCACGGACAAGGGGATTAGTTTCACAGAAACTAACTATTTTTGAGCCTCTTGCTTGAGCACTGCTGCAAGCTGTGGATCTTGTTCTAATAGTAGCATTTGTTGAGTGAGGTTGCCCGTTTTCCAAGGGTTTACAGGTCCACCACCAGTGCTTGCTACGGGGCTAGGTCTAGCACCCATTCCTGCTGCTGAACTTGGTTTAAAATGATGCTCCCAACCACTACCAGGGTTTTTGAGACTACTGAGATAAGTGTTTAAATCTTGCTCAACTCCACCATTAAGAACAACTACTTTACCTTCAGCGTTCTTTTGTAACTTTCCTTGTAACAATGATAAAGTTTGCTCTGCATTTATCGCACCAAGATTACTGATAGCTGCAAGTGCTGTTGTTTTGGTAGATGCAACTTCATTAGAAGTTTTTAAATCTTCTAATTGCTGAGACAAGCTAGAGATTTGTTGATCTTTTTCTTGTGCAGTTTTATTAGCCTCTTCCCAAAGAGTTTTCCATTGACCCTGTTCTTCTAAGTCTTTTGTTCGTTTTTCTTCTTTCTGTTTGTAGACATCATCTAGTTTTCCTTTGATGCCCTTGAATTTTTCTTCTGCTTCAGCAGCTTCTTTACGGGCAGCAGCTAATTTTGCCTCATATTCTGCTTTTACAGAACTAAGATCAGGTGCTTGTGGTTGGGCTGGTTGTGAAGGAGTGTCAGCCACGGGCTGTTCAGGAGGATTCACGGAATCAGGCTGAATGACTTTTTCTTCGATTGCCATGAATTAATCAGATAGTGGGCTAGTAGTTTTCTTTTTAGTAACTTTTTTCTTAGTTGCTTTTGGTTCAGGAGCAGGACAAGCCTCAACTGGAGCAGTTGAATGTACAAGTTCTACTTCTTCCCATTTATAAGTTCCGTCAGATTGCAGAACATGGTCTAAAGATTTAGCCATAGTTTTTATGTACTTATCTACTATTGTATCAGACTATTCAGATTTGGCCTCATTTGCTGATGGTAATACTTCTCCTTGTACTAAAATATCTCGAAACTCCTCTCTATCAATGACTTGTTGATCGAATAGAGATGTTAAGGCTGTAATATCCTGACCAATTAATCTTTCGATGTCAAAGTCTCTACTAATTTTTACTTCTGGTGGTTCGATTCCAACATAATCGGCTGATAAATTGAAGGCTTTTTGAAGTTTTTGTTCAAGTTCCATAGATACCATTGCGAGCATGGAATTGGTATCCACACGATCTAGTCTGCGAGCATCTGCTGATTCTGCAACAAATTTCTGTTGTGATAATGTACTGATTCCAAGTGTTGCCATCTGCATTTGTAGCTCTTTTATTTCTGCTGATTGAGCATCAAAAGCACTGGAAGCTGGTTCTACAT
>VTLG01005322.1_pt1 | contig 23338 bp, 24 predicted proteins | sample 4694571 | NCBI WGS metagenome assembly VTLG01 (sample SAMN12604809, study PRJNA352737) | marine metagenome | biome: ENVO:00000447; feature: ENVO:00000209|ENVO:00000569|ENVO:01000036; material: ENVO:00002151; isolation source: viral sequences binned using virsorter ...
AAACATTATTGGAGCGAACATAAAAAAGTCGTAATTGGTGTTGCAGCTTTAATAGTAATTTTACTAATTATATAAAATGAGAGTACAAATACCCTATACACCAAGACCGCTGCAAGCGGAGTTACATAAAAATTTGGATCAGTATAGGTTTGCTGTACTTTCCTGTCATAGAAGGTTCGGGAAAAGCGTAGCCATAATTAATCATTTAATTAGAGCTGCACTTACTCATAAAATGAAAAACCCTAGGTTTGCCTATATAGCGCGCCATAATTAATCATTTAATTAGAGCTGCACTTACCCATAAAATGAAAAACCCTAGGTTTGCCTATATAGCGCCAACTTATAAGCAAGCTAAAAGCATAGCCTGGGATTATATGAAAATGTTTGCTGGAGGCATACCAGGAGTTAAGTTTAATGAGACAGAGCTAAGATGCGATATGCCGAATGGCAGCCGTATAACGCTTTTATCCTCTGAACAGCCAGACAGCTTACGGGGATTATTCCTGGATGGAGTTTGCATAGACGAGGTTGCGCAAATAGATCCGAGGTTATGGAATGAAATTATAAGACCCGCACTATCGGATAGGAAGGGTTTTTGTTATTTTATAGGAACCCCAGCGGGATTAACAAATATTTTTTATGAATTATACCAGCACGCTTTAGGAGATCCGAAGTGGTATGCTTATACGGCTAAAGCGAGTGAGACAAAAATTATCGACCAGGAAGAGCTGGATGCAGCTAAAGCTCAAATGGGAGATGCAAAATATAAACAAGAATTTGAGTGCGATTGGATTGCAAATATTGAAGGATCCATATATGGAGATATAATAAAAAAACTTGAAGAAAAAAAACAATTAACAAGACTTGCATACGATCCAGCTTTATTAGTTCATACAGCCTGGGATTTAGGAGTTGATGATAGTACATCAATAATATTTTTCCAGCAGTTAGGGAACCAGATTTTGGTTATTGATTATTATGAAAATAACCGAGAAGGGTTGCCGCATTATGTCCAGTTGGTAAAGGATAAAGATTATTATTACGGAGATCATTTTGCACCACACGATCTCGAAGTTACAGAATTTTCAAGTGGTAAGAGCAGAAGAGAAGTGGCTTACCAGTTGGGATTAAGGTTTAAGGTTTTACCTAAAATAAACCTGGAGGATGGGATCCATAATTTAAAAATGGTTTTACCTAAGTGTTGGTTTGATATAGAAAACACAAAACCATTAATAGATGCGTTAAGACACCATCATCGAAAGTACAATGAAAAAATGAAAATGTTTAGTAATAAACCTCAAAAAGATTGGAGTTCTCATCCTTGCGATGCTATGAGATATTTAGCTTTAGGAATTACTGAATTACCAAAAAACAAAATTGCGGCTCAGAAATTAGCTGTTAATGATTATACAATACACGGAGAATAACTATGGGATTTTTAAAACCAACTATACCAGCAATGCCACAAATACCACCAGTTCAGCCTATGCCAGAACCACCTAAGTTTGATGAGGCGGCAAGAGAAGAAGAGGCTAGATTGAAAAGAGCTAAACTTAGAGCTGGAAGAACGGGAAGATCTGCAACGATTTTAACCACAGCTAAAGGTTTAGAAGATGATGAATATTCAACAAAGAAAACTTTATTAGGAGAATAATATGGGAGGATTCGTAAGACCAAAACCACCAGCACCGCCACCAGCGCCAGTTTATACTCCAGCTCCAACAAAAGCTGAAGTATCACAAGTATCATCAACGGATGCAAGTGGGATGTTAAGAGGTAAAGGTAGATCATCGACAATATTAACTGGAGCAAAAGGCTTAGGCGACAACGCATTAACAACAACCAAGAAATCATTACTCGGAGGATAGATGGCTATAGACCCAAAAGCAAAAATGATTATTGAGAGATATAAAACTCTCAAAGCAAAAAGAGTTACATGGGAAGATCATTGGCAAGATATTGCAGATTATTTCTTACCAAGAAAAGCAAATATTACCATGAAGCATACCAAGGGAGATAAAAGGCATGACCAGGTTTATGATGGTACAGCCACTCACGCATTAGAATTATTATCAGCTAGTTTAAATGGTATGTTGACCAATACGATTTCTCCGTGGTTTATTTTAAAATTTAGAAACGATGCAACGAATGAAGATGATGCAGCAAGAGAATGGTTGGAAAATTGCGCAAAAGTTATGCAGCAAGTATTTGCTCGTTCAAATTTTCAACAAGAAATTTTTGAACTTTATCATGAGCTGCTAGCATTTGGTACATCTGCAATGTTTATTACAGATGATGCTAAGGATGATTTAAGATTTAAAACAATTCATATTTCAGAAATATTTATTACTGAAAATGAAAAAGGATTAGTGGATAGTTTAACAAGAAGATTTAATCTTCAAAATAAAAATATTCCATTAATGTATCCAGAGGCGGAATTGCCAAGAGCAATCCTAACGGATATAGAAAAAGCTCCACACGAAGATACAGTAATTTTACACTCAGTTTATCCTAACGAAGTCAAAATGGGATATGACAATAGTAAAAATATGGATTGGGTATCTTGCCATGTTCACGAAAAAACTGAAACTTTGTTAAAGGAAAGTGGTTTTAAAGAATTTCCTTATGTAGTGCCTCGTTATTTAAAAACTTCATCCAATGAGATTTACGGAAGATCTCCAGCGATGAATGCGCTGCCTGATACGAAGATGTTGAATACCATGTCTAAAGTTTCAATTAAAGCAGCTCAAAAACAAATTGACCCGCCTTTAATGGTTCCCGATGATGGTTTTATTTTACCTATTAGAACTGTACCTGGTGGATTAAATTTTTATAGAGCCGGAACTAGAGAAAGAATTGAACCATTAAATATAGGATCTAATAATCCTATTGGTATTCAAATGGAAGAGCAAAGAAGAAAAGCAGTTAGAGAAAACTTTTTTGTCGATCAGTTAATGACTATCCAGGGACAAAACATGACCGCAACAGAGGTTATGCAGAGAACTGAAGAGAAGATGAGATTACTGGGACCCGTGTTAGGTAGACTACAATCGGAGTTGTTGCAGCCTTTAATTACAAGAGGTTTCAATTTATTATTTAAGAATGGCAAGTTTCAGCAGCCGCCAGATATGCTAGGCGACCAGGATATTGAAATAGAATATGTGTCTCCATTAGCAAAAGCTCAAAAGACACAAGAGCTTTCATCTATTATGAGAGGCATAGAAATATTTGGTTCAATGCAAAATATTGCGCCAGTATTTGATTACATAGACATAGATGGTTTAGTTAGTCATGTTCAAGATGTTTTAGGATTGCCAGCTAAAATTATGAGATCAAAAAGAGAAGTTCAAGATATGAAAGAGCAAAAACAACAAGCCGAAATGGAGCAAATGCAATTACAACAAGCACAGCAAGTAGCTGAAGCTGCGGGTAAAGTAGCACCAGCTCTCAAGGTGGCTAATGAATAAAGATGATTTAAAGCAATTAATTATTGCTTACAAACAAGTTTTTGAATCTGACCATGGTAAAAAAGTTATGGAAGATTTGGAAAAGAGATGCAGCTATCATAGCACTACTCACATTAAAGGAGATAGTCATGAAAGCGCATTTTTAGAAGGAACAAGATCAGTAGTCTTGTTTATTAAAAATATGCTTAACAAAAAAGGAGAATAAATATGTCAAGCGAAAATCAAGAGGTAGCAGTACCAGTTGAACAACCATCGGTACTGTCTGGAGACCCTAAAACAGAAACTCCAGAAACAAGCACAGATTGGAAAGTAAGTCTTTCCGATGATGTAAAAGCGGATAAATCTTTAGAAAATATTAAAGATATTAATGCGCTAGCCAAAAGTTATATCCATGCACAGAAAATGGTTGGATCGGATAAAATTCCAGTTCCAAACAAATATGCAACCGAAGATGATTGGAATGCCGTTTATGAAAAACTAGGCAGACCAAAAACTGCGGATGGATATAAGTTTGACTTACCACAAGATAAACAAGTGGATGAGGTATCATTAAAAGAATTTTCCAGCCAGGCGCATAAGTTAGGATTACTTCCTAGCCAGGCTCAAGGTATGGTTAAATTTTATAATGAAATAACAGCTAAATCTTTACAAGATGCTGACAGCAAAGCTCTTACTGCTAGAGAAACTAGCACTAAAGAACTTAAACAAGAGTGGGGTCAAGCATTCGATCAAAAGGTTTCACAAGCAGCAACATTAGCAAAATCAGTTGGTGCTACAGAACTTTTAGATACTAATTTAGCAGACGGAACCAAACTGGGAGATCATCCAGTTATGATTAAAGCATTTGCAGAATTAGCAAATAAAATGGGGGAAGATAGCATAGTTCAAGCATCTGGACCAACTTATCTGACACCAAACCAAATAGAAAAACAAATTGGAGAACTGACGCAGACGGATTCGGCTTATTGGGATAAACACCATCCAAACCATCAAGCAGCAGTTTCAGAAGTTTTAGCTTTACGAGAAAAGAAAAATCAAGTATAGCTGAAAATGATTAGGAAAATCGAAAGACCCTAGTTGACACTATGAAAGTATAGGATCCAGGAGATCTAAAATCGAGGAGCGACCCGTAAGGATAATCATCCGATTTAATATAAACATAAACAGACGGAGGAACTTATTATGAGTTCACAAATAACTACTTCTTTCGTTGAGCAGTATAGTTCAAATATATCTATGCTTTCTCAACAAATGGGAAGTAAATTAAGATCTTCTGTTGATGTGGAAAAAGTTACTGGGAAAAACGCATTCTTCGATCAAGTCGGAGTTACAGCTGCTCAATTAAGAACGAGCAGACATGGCGATACACCTCAGATCGACACTCCACATAGTAGAAGACGATTGAGCTTAGCTGACTACGAATGGGCTGATCTTGTTGACGATGTTGACAAGGTTAGAATGCTTGTAGATCCAACTAGCTCATACGCAAGAGCAGCGGCAGCAGCGATGAATAGAGCAATGGATGATGTTATTATAACTTCATTCAACGCATCTGCATCAACTGGTGTAGCTGGTGGTTCATCTACGGCTTTACCTTCAACGCAAAAAACAGCGACTTCAGACCAATCAGATGGTTTGACGATTGCTAAACTTTTGGCTGCGAAGAAAATCCTAGATAATAACGATGTTGACCCTTCATTGAAGAGATACATTGTTTGCGGACCAGTACAGATCCAAGATCTATTAGGAACAACTCAAGTTACAAGTTCGGATTACAATGTAGTTCGTGCTTTGGCAACTGGAGCAGTTAGTTCTTACTTAGGTTTTGAGTTCATAATGTCAACAAGACTGAACAAGGATGCAACTTATACCTCGGACAGATTAGTTTTTGCATATACTGAAGATGCTATTAAATTAGGTATCGGAAAAGATATATCTGCGAAAATTTCTGAAAGAGCTGACAAGTCTTATTCTACTCAAGTATACTATGGTATGTCTTTGGGTGCAGTAAGAATGGAAGAAGATAAAGTTGTTCAAATTCCTTGTCATGAAGCATAATCAATAAGGAGGATATAATATGGGTACTGCAAATTCAGACTTAGTTACTAATTTTGAAGCAACACCACCAGTTCTTACAGATAGCGCTTTATTGCACGGAGTAGTTCGTGTAGCTCAAGGCACTATAGTTGTAGCAGCTGGAGACAGCGATGATGATGATATTGTTATGCTAGCACCAATACCAAGTAATGCAATCGTTCCACAAATTTGGATCGGTTCAGACACACTTGGTGGTTCATGTACTTTCAATGTTGGAATCTATCAATCTAGCGGAACAGTAGTAGACGAAGATTACTTCGCAAGTGCGGTGGCTGATGCTGCTGCAATAGCAGATGTAAGGCACGAAGCTGCTGACATCAATACTGCTGGAAAAGCAATGTGGGAAATGGCTGGAGCGTCATCTGATCCTGGAGGTTTTTACTACATAGCAGCTACTATGGCTGCTGCGGGTGGAACTGAAGGCGATATGTCGTTCTGCATTCACTATGTTTGCAACTAGATAAATAAAATTTTAGGCGGGGAAAGCGAGAGTGGAACCCGCCTAGGATGCTTTAAAAAAAAATTAATTTTTAGGAGACTAGATGGCTAGTGTAGTTCAAATATGTAATTCAGCATTAAATCAATTAGGAGCAAGTTCTATTACAGCTCTTACTGAAGATAGTAAAAATGCTAGAATATGCAACGAAAGATATGAAACAATTAGAGATGCAGTTTATAGATCTCATCCTTGGAACTGCTTAGTCAAAAGAGTTCAATTAGCGCAAGACACAGATACTCCAGCTTGGGGTTTTACTTATCAATATACCTTACCATCAGATTGCTTGCGTGTTTTACAAATCAAAGATTACAATTCAGATTACAAAATTGAAGGTAGAAAATTATTAATAGACGAAAGTGATGTTTATTTAATTTATCTAGCCATTGAAACAGATGTTAATCAATTAGATATTTTATTAAGAGAAACTATATCTGCTGGTTTAGCTCAAGATATTGCTTATGCCATAACTTCTAATTTACAAGTTACAAAACTTATGGCTGAAAAATACCAAGCTAAATTATCAGAGGCTAGACACACAGACGCTAGTGAAGGATATAACACAAATCCAGCGGTAGCACCAACAGACCAAATAATCACAGAAGATTTTATAACAAGTAGATACTAAATATGCCTAAACAACTTTTAAGCATACCCAGCTTTACGGCTGGGGAGCTTTCATCCTCTATGGAGGGTAGAACAGATTTTGCGAAATATTTTAACGGAGCATCAAATATTGAGAATTTCGTTGTCATGCCACATGGTCCAGTAACAAGACGACCAGGCACATATTTTGTATCAGAAATCAAAACATCCGCTAATTCAACAAGATTAATTCCATTCACATTTTCAACCGAACAAACCTATGTCTTAGAGTTTGGTAATCAATATATAAGATTTTTTAAAGATAATGGTCAAATTACAGAAGGCGATAAAACTATTACCGCCATTACTAAAGCTAATCCAGCTGTAGTTACCTCAAGCTCCCATGGTTATTCTAACGGAGATTTTGTAAATATATCAGCTGTTGTTGGTATGACAGAAGTTAATGGTAAAACTTTTAAAGTTGCTGACAAAACTACTAACACTTTTGAACTGCAAGATGTAGATGGCACAGATATTAATTCATCTGCTTACACAACTTATTCTTCAGCTGGTACTGCTAATAGAATTTATCAAATCACAACTGAATATACTACAGCACAACTCTTTGATTTAAAATTCGCACAATCAGCGGATGTTATGTATATCTGCCACAACTCCCATGAAGTAATGAAACTTTCAAGAACAGATCATACTTCCTGGACATTATCAGAAGTAGATTTTGCAGAAACTGGACCCTATATGGATGTCAACACCACAACAACAACTATAACTCCAGCTTCTTCAGGAACTGGAACTAGTGTCAATTTTACAGCTAGTGCTATAGTTGGTATTAATGCTGGTACAGGATTTCAAACTACAGATGTCGGAAGAATTTTAAAATTTAATAGTGGAGAAGCAGTTATTACAGGAAGAACCAATACTACAGTTGTAGTCTGCACAATTACCAAAGCCTTTACAAATACCGATGCTACTGCAACTTGGCAACTTGGTTCTTTTTCTAACACTACAGGATTTCCCGCTTGCGTATCTTTCTTTGAACAAAGATTAGTATTTGCAGCAACATCCGATCAACCTCAAACCATGTTTTTTTCAAAATCTGGAGATTATGAAAATATGACTAGCGGCACATCAGATGATAATGCTATGGTTTATACCATTGCATCCAACCAGGTTAATGCAATTAAATCATTAAAAGCTACAAGAACTTTAATTTGCATGACAACTGGTGGCGAATATGCCGTTAGCTCTGGATCCGCACAAGACGCAATCACTCCATCCAATATTAATATTAGAAAACAATCCAACTATGGTTCAGCGGGTGTGGATGCTTTATCAATTGGAAACGCTACAATATTTTTACAAAGAGCTAAAAGAAAAGTTAGAGAGCTTGCTTATAATTTTGATACCGATGGTTATGTTGCACCAGACTTAACAATTTTGGCGGATCATATTACAGAAACAGGCGTAGTGCAAATGGATTATCAGCAAGAGCCTTATTCAGTTGTTTGGGGTGCAAGAACAGACGGAGTATTATCTGGTTTAACTTATAATAGATTAGAGAATGTCGTTGCCTGGCACAGACACATTATAGGTGGAAAATCAGATACAACTAAAAATATTATTCATCAACAAATTTCTTTCACATCCAATGCTTCAAATGTAAATACCACAAACAATACAATTACCATTTCATCACACGGATTATCTACAGGAGATCCTATTTATTATTATGCAGCCAGTAATGCTATTGGTGGATTAGATAATTCAACACTATATTTTACAATCGCATCAGATAGCAACACAATTAAATTAGCAACAAACGCTACCAATGCTACTGCGGGAACAGCTGTATCTTTTACATCCGCTCCAGGCTCAGACACAACTCAATACATTTATCAAGGTGTTAATATTTCATCTAATTTTATTTATTCAACTTCTCATGGTTTTACTACTGGAGATATTTTTTATTATGATAATACAGGAACATCTATTGGTGGTTTATCTGAAAACACAAAATACTACATTGAAAAAATAGACGATAATCAATTTAAACTTTATTCAGATAAAACTTTAGGAACAGCTGTTAGTTTAACCTCAGCTCATACAAGCGAGCAAACGGATAATATTTTAACTCATGCAAAAGTAGAAAGCGTTGCTGTCATTGATGGCGATGCAGATGAAGATCAAGTTTGGGTTATAGTTCAAAGATGGATTAATGGAGCGGTAAGAAGATATGTGGAATATTTTACTCCGTTTGAATTTAACGAAGATCTTACAGCATTTCATTATTTAGATAGCGGATTAAGTTATACAGGAGACTTAACTTCAAGTTTAAGTGGTTTAGATCATTTAGAAGGAGAGGTAGTTGATATAATTGGCGAAGGTTCTGCTCAAAATTCTAAAACAGTTTCAAGCGGAGCCATCACATTAACGAATGCTACTGAACAAGCTAAAGTTGGTTTGTTATATACATCTGATTTACAAACAATGAGATTAGACGAAGGTTATACAGAAACAACTCAAACTAAAACTAAAAGAATTTATGATCTATCCGTTAGATTTCAAAATACAGTTGGCGCAAGTGTTGGACCCAATGCTGCCAACTTAACAGCAATAGATTTTAGATCTAGTGGATCTCCTATGGATTTACCTATCCCATTATTTACAGGAGATAAGTCTGTTGAATTTGATACAGATTATGGAACAGAAGGCTTGGTTTATGTGCAACAACCACAGGCTCTACCTATGACAATTTTAGGAATTTATCCTAGATTGGAGACAGAAAGTGTCTGATGTAGTTATTGTTCCATTTGAAAATAAGCACGCTGAACAAATATTAGAACAAGGCTTAAATAGCGAATTTTTAGAATTAAAACCAGAGCATAGAAAATATGCCTATTTTTTAAAAGAAGTTGGAATGTCGTTTACGGGTCTAGTCAATAACAAACCTATTGCGGCTGGAGGTGTCTTTTATCTCTGGGATGGCGTTGCCGAGGGGTGGGTCTTAGCAACAAAAGAAATTTATAAATATCCGATCTTTTGTGCTAAACACATTAAACAACGAACTGAAATAATTTTAAAAGCTAATAAAATAAAAAGAATACAAACTTCCGTAAAAGCTGATTGCGATGTGGCATTAAGATTTGCCAAGTGGTTAGGTTTTAAAAAAGAAGGATTAATGGAAAGTTATGGTCCCGATGGGTCTGACTTTGTAAGATTTGCGAGGGTAATGAAATAATGAGTTTTTTTGGAGATATATATGCTGGCAAAGCCGCACAAGCTGGAGCAAATTATAATGCAGCTCTATTAAATCGAGATGCTAAAATAAAAAGACAAGAGGCTGATCAGGCTTATAAAGTTTATACCGGTTATGATTTACCCGCATTTAACTATCAAGCAGATAAAGTTGATGGTGCAATCACAACAAAATATGCAACATCTGGTGTTGAGTTAAGCGGATCTTATTTTGACATAATGGTAGAGAATAATCTAAATCAAGAACGAGATAGAGATATGTTAAAATATAATGCTGAAGTTGCAAGAGATCAAAAATACAACGATGCAATTAACGCTGAGGCTGAGGCTAAAATGGAAAGATGGCGTGGTAAAGTTGCTAAGAAAGCTAGTTACTATGCAGCGGGTCAAAGCTTACTTAATTTAGGAACATCAACAAAAACAGCGGGAATGTGGTAGGAATTTATGGCAATTAAAATATATCAACCAAAAATAAGACCAACAACAGAAGTAAAGGAAAGACAATCTACTTCTGGAATGTATGTAGATCAACAGACAATAACAATGATCCCAAGAGCTATGAAAGGTATGTTGCAAGCTGGAGAGGATTTTTGGATCAAATATGAAAAACAAAAAGCCGAGAACGCTGTTATTGAGGCAGCTAAAGAAATTGATCAAGATAAAATAACTGAAAATCCAGTAAGTGGAGCTATACTTACTAGAAAAGAAGGGTTAGCAACAAAAGCAAATAATTATAAAGAAAGTACAAAACCAGATGAAGCTTTAGCTGGATATAAAGCTGATTGGCAAGCCACTTTAGATAAAACTTTACCAACGCTTAAAGGCAATATGGCTAAAACAATGTTCAAAAATTATATGAACAAAAGATTTATTAGTGAGAGCGGAACTATTCGAGATCATACTTTTGTTAATTTTAGAAATGAAAGCAAAGCTTTAAAAATTAAAGAACTAGATGGTATAAGTTATAGAGCTGCAAATGCTCAAGTAGGTTCTAAAGAACATAAAATGGCGTTAGCAGATAAAGCAGCTTTTTTTACTAATCAAAGTAATTACGAATTATTTGGCGATCAATTTAAACAATTGGAATTTGATACTTTAAACAACATAGATGTTTTAACAATTACAAAACATTTAAGCCAAGATCCTATTAAAACTTTAATAAATTTTAACAATGGTATTTATAAAAACTTAAATGCTGAAACTAAAGTAAAATTACAAAGCAAAATTGTTTTAGCTGCTCAACAAAAGATGGCTAAAAATATAGACGAAGATACGATTAGAGCTACTTATGGATTAGAGGCGGAGTTTGATGCTCAATCTTATTTAAAAGCATTTGAGGGTTATGAGACTTACGATAATATAAAATTAGCAATAGATACTAATAATTATGTAAGAAATGCTATTCAGCAAGTTCATACTTCTAAAAGCGAAGATTTATCTACAGTTCAATTATATCCTTTAACTGGCTCTGGAGCTGAGATAGCTGCTAAACATAAAGCCAACCAAGTTATTCAATCTGCTATTTCCGACAGAATAACATCCATTAATAATGGAGATGCCGCTGGTTATGTCGCAAAGATAGATACGGAAGTTGATGGTTTAGTTCAAAAAATTAATACAGAAGATGACTTTGATAAAAGAAAAACATTAATTGAAGAAAAGAATTTATTATTAGATAAAAAATACGAAGAGTTAAATGTTGCCTCGGATAAAAGATTTTATATGAGCCAAGCAGAGGCTCAATCTGTTGTTAAACAAATTACAGACCCGGGTAAAACTTGGCAAGAGAAAAAAGGAATTTTACTAAGTTTAAGCGAAACTTATGGCAAAGAAAAAATGCAAGGAATTTTACAGCATTTATCAATGGAAAAACTGCCAACTCATTATCTTGTTGCAATGAGTACCAATAGCGCAAATCTTAATGAAGATATATTGGCAGCACACTCCACAAAAGATTTAGAAAAAGTTGTTAAATCAGAATTACCATCTGGTACAACATTAAACGATGTTAGAAAAAAAATATCAAAAAAAATAGATAAATGGGAACAAGTTATTGAAAATCAATTACCTGGTTCCTTTGATGTGGTTGAATATAAAAAGGCTGTTGAAGATACCTTATATCGAGCAGCATTAATTAGAATAGATAGAGGGGATGGGGTAAATGATGCAGCAAATAGTGTATCAAGAGAATTTTTATCCGATTACCATATTGATCCAGGTAAAACATATTTTATTCCCGTAGATGTTAATGGCAAACGAGTTAGTATGGGGGTGGTTCAGACTAAAGCAGAGGCTATTGAATTAGCGGTACAAGATGGAGATTATTTGGATCGCTTTATGGAGAAAGATTATACTCATTATGCAGATGAAAAAGATTTAGAACTTCTGTCTAAAAAAGACATTAATATTAAAATGAAGTCTGCGATTAAAAGAAATACTGTTTGGTTATTAAATAATAAATCAACTGGGTTAGTTTTATATTTTAAAACTGCTGATGGACCCATACCCATAGCAAACAGTAAGGGACAAAAAATAGAGTTTTATTTTACAGATCAAGTGGGTCAAGATAAAAATATTTTTAGCACAGAATATATTGAGCCTGGAACTGGCTTACCTTTAACAGTTGTAGAGCCATACGATGTATTTGGTGGCGAGCAAGCGATGGTTCCTTAATTATGTTTAATGTAGGATTTGGAACATTTCAAAAAACAAAAGAAGAAGTGCAATCAACTTTTGGAACTTTAAATACTGGCTTTTTTGAGGCACAAAAAGCAAATATTATAAATACTTGGAATTACAATCCCACTTATTCTTTATGGAGAAAGGGAGAGGAGTTTTCAGCTTATAATCAAGACAACACACTTTTAAATAGAGATCAATTAAATAAAGACTATGCACATCTCGGTTTAAATTTTAAAGAAGATACCAGAAAAGAAGTGGTTGATTATTTAGTTAAAAGAAAAGAATTAGAAAGAGAAAGAGCCAACACTATTCAGCGTGGACCCCAGAATATTTTTGCTAAAGGTTCTTTCTTTTTAACTTCACTAGCAACCAGTTTTGCAGATCCAATAAATATTGTAGCATCTTTTATTCCTGTGGTGGGTCAAGCTAAGTTTGCTGGAATGGTAGCAAAGTCTGGAAAAAACATTGCTAGAATGAAAAAAGGTTTTGTCGAGGGTCTTTTGGGTAATACAGCAGTTGAACCGATTGTTTATGGCGTTCACAGATCCCAACAATCAGACTATGATCAATACGATGCTTTTATTAACATAGCTGCTGGGGGTCTTATCGGAACTGGTTTTCACGCTGGTTTTGGAAGAATAGGAGATTATCTTGCTAAAGTTCAAGGCAAGCCAAATATTTATCAAAGGTTAGCAGCCGTTTCTCCAGAGCATCAACAAGCTTTATTAAAATATTCTGTTGGAAAAGTTTTAAGAGGCGAAAGGGTTGATACGGGAAATGTTGTTGTTAATAAAACTAGAATTGGCGACAAACAATTAAATGAATTAGATGATCAAATATCAGAATTTAAAACTTTATATGCAGAGGCTATTAAAAGGGGAGATAGAAAATCTGCAAAAATATATTTAATTAATTTAAGAAATTTACAGAAAACAGAAAGAAAAATGTTTGAGGCTAAACAAAAAGCAGCCGATCAAGCCTTGGAGCAAAATAAAGCTCAACTTAAACAGAGTGATGAAACGGGAAGTGTAACCGAACAAGATATAAAAAGAAACGATAAGAACACATCTGAAATTGAACAAGAGGCGCAAACCTTAGTAGAAAGAGAACAGTTCCATCAAAAACAATTAGATATTAAAGATGAAGATTTAAAAGATACTACTGTTGTTTCAGATAGAGCTGAAATTCAAAACATAGATAAAAACATAAAAAATAAAAATAAAATTAGAGATGCAATTAGAGCTGCTTCTAATTGTGTTAAGAAAAGAGGAACTTAATGGCAGTTAAAAGACCAAGAATAAAAAGTATTAACCGATGTTTTAATGAAGTTAAAAGATTAACTGGAGATTTATTGCCGGATGAACAGATTAATAAAATCTTAGACGAAATTAAAATAAAAACCAATCAAGAAAAATTTACAAAAGCTCAAGAAAAAACAGACAGCTTATTAGCAGAAGAAGTTATTAATCAATTTGAATACGAACAAGCTCTTAAAAAAAGAAATGCAGCAGATAATAATATTAAAGCTTTAGATTTATTTCAAAAAGTAAAGGATGCTGTTGCTTTATCTGAGGGAAGAATAAATGCCGAAATGGGTATCAGAGGTATTTTGGTGGGTATTCAAGAATTTTCAACTCTTTCCAGAAACTCCATTGGTTCTAAACAAGATACAGCAGAAGTGGTTTTTATAACTGAACTGTATCAAAAAATAAATAAAATTTCAGATACAGCTTGGGATGATTTTGCAGATGGTACATTTGATGCAGAACTTAAACAGGCAATGGCTGGGGAAACTGTTTTAAATGAAAATGTATTAGCCATAGCAAAAATATTAAAAGCTGCTCAAGAAGATTGGAGAATACAATTAAATGATCTAGGCGCAAACATTGGTCAATTAAGAGATTGGATTACAAGAACAATGCACAATACCGAAAAGATGGGTAATGCTAGCAAAGGTTCTAAAATAGTAAGCGATAATAGAAATGCCTGGAGGGAATATATTAAACCAAGATTAGATCTTGAAAGAACTTTCCCAGGGTTGGATGACGGAAGAAAAGTAGATGAAATTTTAGATGGTATTTATGATAGTTTAATGTCTAACGATCATTTAAAACATGGAGGAACCGGAAGCATTTATGGAACTCGTAATGTAACCAATAGATTAAATGCCTCAAGAGTTTTACATTTTAAAGATGCAACGGCTAGACACGAATACGATTTAGCATTTGGCGAACCCTCGTTAAAAGAAAGTGTAATGAGTGTATTAAGTAATAGTGCTAGAAATATAGCTTTAATGCAAGAATTGGGAACAAATCCAAGAGATACTTTTGAAAAGGTTTTAGCTTTACTTAGAAAAGAATATAAAAAATCAGATCCAAAATTTCTTAAAAAATTAACTTTTGAAAATTTTAGAAAAGAGTTTGCTGAAATAGATGGGTCTATTAATGGTATTGGAAATGAAACAATGGCAAAAGTTTCAATGACGATTAGAGCTTTACAATCAATGGGTAAATTAGGATTTGCAGCTCCAACCTCAATTGCTGATTTGGGTCAATATATGAGTACAACTAATTTCCAAGGTAGAGGTTTTTTAACGGGAATATTTGAGGCAATGGGTGGTTTATTTAAAACTCAAGATAAGGCTGCCTATGAAATTTTAGGAGTAATGAGCAATTCTATCCATTCTTTTATGGGTAATAAATATGGTTCAGCTGGAGACACTTGGGGAACAATGGGAAAACTGCAAAATGCTTTCTTTAAATGGAATAGTTTGAACCGATGGATTTCAAGTTTAAAATCTGGAATGACAGTTGGTTTGGCAAGACACTATGGAATGCTGGCTGATACCAAATGGTTAGATTTAAAAGTTAGAGAAAGAAATCTTTTAAAACTTTATGGTTTTGATGATGGGAAATGGGATATGTTGCGTTCCATTAAAACTTTAGATGTTGAAAACAGAAGATATATAACCGCAGAAGATGTGGATGAAATTTCAGATGATGTTGTAAGAAGTTATTTAGGTAAAAATATAAGTCAAAGAGAATTAAGAAATTGGAAAAGAGATTTTAAAATGACTTGGAGAAATGTTTTAGTCGATCAAGCAATGCACGCAACTCCAGAACCCGATGCAGCTGTTAGATCTATTATGCACCAAGGAACACTTAAAGGAACTGCTCAAGGAGAAGTATTAAGATTTATGGGTCAATTCAAAGCGTTTCCCATATCAATTTGGAAAAAAATTATTGGTAGAGAAATGAAAGCGTATGGACCCGAAGAGGGAAAATTAGCAAGAATAACGGGTTTAACTTCAATGTTAATGTTATCTGCAATGTTTGGTTATATTACTTTATCTGTTAAAGATATGTTAAGAGGTAGATCTCCAAGAGATCCAACTAAAGGAAATGTTTTAATGAATGCCTTAGCTCAAGGTGGCGGCTTAGGTATTTATGGGGATTTCTTTTATAATGAGTTGCAAAACGAATATGGCGGCTCTATGGCAGAAACTATTGCTGGACCAACTTATGGAGATGCTATGAAGTTATTAGATGTCATATTTAATGCTAATGAACCGGCAAAAGCTGGTAAAAAATTCGTTCAATTTGCAGAGGGAAATGTACCATTTTTAAATATGTATTATTCTAAAGCTGCGTATGATTTCTTAATTGGCTACCAAATTAAGGAGTTTTTAGACCCAGGTTTCTTTTCCAGGATGGAAGAAAGGCATAATGAAAAGAGGGGTCAAACCTATTATTTAAAACCATAATTAATGATAGACAGAATTGACAAATTAATTTAATACAAAAAATATAGTAGGGTTTTAATGCCTACAAATTTTCAAAAAAAAAACTTATGACAATTACAACTACAACAATAAAAAATTCCTATAGCGGAAATTCATCAACCACGGCTTTTGCTTATACCTTCCCTGTTAATGCAACAGACGAGATAACAGTTATTGAAAGATCGGCTACTGGAACTGAAACAATTAAAGCTGAAGGCACGGGTTCTACTAATTATGGAATAGCTGATAACGGAGCTAGCGGTGGAACTGTTACAATGGTTACAGCTCCAGCTACGGGAACAACTTTAGTTATTAGACGAAACACAGATTTAACACAAGAAACTGATTATGTAGCAAACGATCCTTTTCCAGCTGAAACGCATGAAGACGCTTTGGATAAAGCATTAATGCAAGCACAAGAGCTGCAAGAAGAGTTAGATAGATCATTTAAAGTTTCAAGAACAAATACTATTACTTCAGCTGAATTTACAACATCTGCAACAGACAGAGCCTCAAAAACTTTAGGTTTTGACAGCGATGGCAATTTAACAACAGTTGCAGACTTTCTACCAGCTGGTGGAGATTCAGCACAATTTACTTATTCAACAACAACAACAGATTCTGATCCAGGATCAGGAATTATAAGATTTAACAACGCAACTCTTTCATCTGCGACTATTGCTTATGTGGATGATGCTGAGCAAAACGGAACGGATGTTTCCGCATGGGTGCAGAGCTTTGATGATGTAACTGGCAATGTGACTAACAGAGGAAGAATAAGAGTTACAAAGGCAAATACATTAGATGTATGGCATGTTTGGAAAATTTCAGGTGCTGTTACAGACGCTAGTGGTTATACAAAATTAGCTTTAACTTATATTGATGGTGCTGGAGCTTTAGCAGATGAAGATAAAGTATTTTTATCTTTTTCAGCTAGTGGAGAAGATGGAGCAATTCCTGGTTACTATTATAAATTTGCAACATCAACAACGGATAGTGATCCTGGCGGAGGATATTTAAGATTTAACAATGGAACTTATGCAAGTGCTACAGCAATATATATTGATGATGCCGATGCTAATGGAGCAACTGTTTCTACAGATGTTTTAGCTTGGGATGATAGCACATCAACAATTAGAGGATTTGTTCATATCGTAGATATTAATGACAGTACCACTTATGCAAGATTTAAAATAACTGGAGCTTCAACAGATGCTTCAGGTTATAATAAGTTAGCAGTAGCTCACTTATCATCTAATAATACTTTTTCTGCTGATGATGAACTTTCAGTTCATTTCACAATGACTGGTTTAAAAGGAGATACTGGTTCAACTGGTTCTACTGGAAGTACAGGATCAACTGGCTCAACAGGAGCAAGTGGAACTAACTCACAACTTTCAATGACTTGGGAAAGCACAACTAGCGATGCCGATCCAGGTGCTGGAAAAATAGCTTGGAACCATGCAACGATAGCAAGTGCAACAGTTTTATATGTAGATGATGCTGACGATGCTTCAGCAGATATTACTGCTTATGTTCAATCTTGGGATGATATATCAAATACATCGGCTAGAGGAATTGTAACAATTACTAAAGAAGGAACTGCATCAACTTATGCTGTCTTTAAAGTTTCTGGTGCTGTAACTGATGCTTCTGGTTATACAAAAGTTCCAGTTACTCATGTAGTTAGCTCTGGTTCATTTTCTGATAACGATGGAGTAGGAGTTCACTTTACACCTTCTGGAGCTGATGGAGCTGGAACAAGTCTTTCTGGATCAACAAATAATACTGTTGCAACAGTTACAGGAGCTAATGCTCTTATTGGAGAAGCAAACTTAACTTTTGATGGTACAAATTTACTTATTGGTAGTACAGGAAAATTATATCTTAACGATGCTGGTGGAGAACATATAAGTGGTAATGGTTCTGTATTAAGTGTTGCTGGTGGAAGTGAAATTGATTTAACAGCCACAGCGATTGATATTAATGGAACTTGTGATGTTAGTGGAGTATCTACTTTTGGTGCTGCTGCTAATGTAACTCAACAAGCAATCACATCTACTTCAAATGCAGTTGCTTGGGATGCTTCTGCTAAACCAAACGCATACCATATCACAACAGAAAATACGACTTTATCTGCACCAACTAATGCAGTTGAGGGTTCTTTTATTTGTATAGAAATTAATTTTAACGGAAGTCATACCTTTTCGTGGAACGCAATATTTAATTTTGCCGCTGATACTGCTCCTACGACAACTGATACAGATGGTAAGACGGACATTTTTGTATTTAGATACAATGGAGCAATTTGGCAAGAAGTAGGAAGAACATTAAATATACCAGAGAGTTAATAGGAGATAATATGTGGGGATTAGTACAAGACGGATCAATTACAAAAATAATTAATAAACCAAAAGGCATGGTTATTGGCGATACTCGTCATTCAAGAAAAATATTTGAATTATGGAGCAAGGCAGAACTAGAAGCTATTGGAATTTATGAAGTAGAATTTGATAACACCAATAAAAAAGATGAACAATGGTATATTAATACCAATCAATCATTTGCTTTTGCTGGTGGAAAAATTACAGCTAGTTATGGCTCAAGTACAGCTAAAGCTCATGCCGATACTTTATGGACACAAGCAGATAGTGATAATGGAGATTTACCTGATGATAAATCCGTTGGTGATGTCAAGACTAGAGGATTAAAATATAATTTAATTAAAAATTTAAAATCACAAGTAGCCAATGAACTTGCTAGAACTGATTGGTACATAACTAGAAACACAGAAAAATCTACTGCTATACCATCTGCAATTACAACTCATAGAGATTTAGTTAGAACTAGACAAGCAACTATGGAAACACAAATTACAAACGCAAGTGATACTCCAGCTTTGGAAACTTTATATACTTATGTAAATACAGGCACAGAAGAAAATCCTGTTATGGAAAGACCATTAGGTGAACTACCAACATTGGAGAGTTAATGCTTATTCCTGGAACTAACTCCATTAAAGATACTGGTTATGATGTAGCCAACTCATGTAGGTTTAATTCTGGAGACGATTGCAAAATATCAAGAACTTCTCCTAATAGTTCTCCAACAGATATTGATAAATTTACTTTTTCTTGTTGGATTAAAAGATCAAACATAGATCAGGATTCTGGTCATGAACACCAACAAATTTTTACTACTTATGATGGATCAGGATCACCTTATCAAGAATTTCAAATGTATTTTACTAATAACCAATTAAGAATACAAGTTTATAATAGTAGTAATAAATGTGAATTAAAGACAAATAGATTATTTAGAGATACATCTGCATGGTATTCAATTATTTTTTCTTATGATAGTTCGCCAAGTACACCTAGTATAGCATCAGTTAGATTATGGGTTAATGGAGTATTGGAAACATCATTTGCAACAGAAACATATCCATCTCAAAATGATGATGGAGAATTTGCTGTACAAAATCATATTCAAATGATTGGTAATAATGATACTAATGCTAGAGATCTTGGTTGTTATTTAGCAGAAGTAATTGGTGTTGATGGTCAAGCATTAATTAATACAGATTTTGGAGAATTTTCTGAAGATTCACCTACAATCTGGATGCCTAAAGATGTTAGTGGAATTAATGTAGGCACTTTAGGATTCTATTGCGATTTTGAAGATAGTGGTACTTTAGGAAATGATGTATCAGGTGTTGGAGATTTTACATTAGCTAATCTAGCCGCAACAGATCAAGCTACAGACACACCTACTAATAATTTTGCAACAGCTAATCCTTTAAATGTTAATTCTGGTGGAGTTTCAACTTTTGCAGAAGGTAATACTGAAGTTACAGTTAATGGTGCAACTGGTATGCAATTTGGAAGTTCCTCAACATTAGGTATGACTGCTGGTAAATGGTATTGTGAAGTAAAAATTAAAACAGTTGATAGTGGATTAATTGGAGTTTCTGCTGGAGCTTCAGAAGATGCTAGAGATGATTATCCACCAGGCACACAAGGTGGAGCAGAATCAGTTGGTATTTTAATTGTTAATGGATCTAGATATATTGACGATGGCGGAGCAACACATGGTGCCGCTACATCAGCAGATGGAATTATGATGATAGCATTAGATTTAGATAATAATAATGTTTATTTTGGAACAGGTGGAAATTGGTTTGATGGTTCAGGAAACGCAGATGAAGCCGCACCAAATAGTGCTATTTCAGTAACTGCTGTAGGAAGCACAACAGATGGTGCTTATTTTTTTTCTTTTGGAGATGGTGGCGGAAGTGCGGCTTGTAAAGTGCAATGGAATTTTGGTAATCCACCTTATACAATCTCATCAGGCAACGCAGATGCTAATGGATATGGAAATTTTGAATATGCACCACCTACTATAAGTGGTGATCCATGTCTTTCATTATGCTCAAAAAATTTAGGAAGTGATGGAGGTTAAATGGCAGCTTATACAACAATAGACAATCCAGAATTATATTTTCAGGCTAAGCTCTATACTGGAACAGGAAGCGAATTAGCTATTACCTTAGATGGCGATGAGAATATGCAAGCAGATTTAGTCTGGTCAAAAAATAGAGATCAATCTGAGGGTCATAAAATTTTTGATTCAGTTAGAGGTGCAACTAAATTTATAATGAGTAATAATACTGATGCTGAATCAACTGCTGCACAAACTTTAAAATCATTTGATAGTGATGGAGTAACTATTGGAACTGATGCTGACATGAATACAAGTAGTGAAAAAAATGTTCTTTGGTGCTGGAAAGAATCTGCAACTGCTGGGTTTGATATTTTAACTTTCACAGGAAACGCAAGTGGTAATCAAACTATTTCACACAACTTATCAGCAGTTCCTAAATGTTGGCATATAAAACGATTAGACCAAGCATCAAATTGGTGTAGTTATCATGTAGGATTAGGTGGTGCTAATAAAAATGTATTTTTAAATACCACACATGCATCACAAACTGATACAGGAATATGGAATAATACTTTACCAACATCTTCTGTTTTTTCTGTGGGAAATAACATAGACTCAAATGGAAATGGTGCAAGTCATGTTTGGTATGGTTGGAGTGAAGTTCAAGGCTTCAGCAAGTTTGGTAAATATACAGGAAATGGGGGTTCATCTGGAGTTAGTAATGCTGATGGAACATTTGTCTACACAGGATTTCGACCAGCTTGGGTTATGATTAAAAGAACAGATACTGCAAATCAATGGGGTATTGGAGATACTAAAAGAGATGTAGATAATCCTGTTTCACATCATTTATTTTCAGAAAGTAATCAAGCAGAAGGTGGTGCAAGTTCTTATAATAACTTTGATATACTTTCAAATGGTTTCAAATTGAGATCAGGAGATTTGTGGACAAACGCTTCAGGTGGAACATACATCTACATGGCTTTCGCAGAAGCACCATTCGTAAATTCTAATGGAGTACCTTGTAATGCTCGTTAATAAATTAACGAGAAGCTAACGCAGCTAGGTAATAAAATTAATAATTAAAGGAGAGTTAGACTATGAAAATAGCACTCGCTATGATTATATGTTCAGCTCTCTATCAAGAGTGTCTGCCGCCACATCCAATGCCAGGCACATACAATAATCATTATGATTGTATGGTTGCGGGTTATGAGGAAAGTCATAAAAAATTAAAAGAAATAGGAAAAGAAGAAATTAATAAATATAGAACTTTTATTAAGTTTATTTGCGCTGAAGTTAAGGAGCCTAAAACAGATGTCTAAGAAAAAGAGAAAGTCTGAAATATCTAATGTAGAAGATCATAATGGAATAAGAATTTCATACCATGAAAAAGTATGTGCTGAGCGTATGAAAACTTTATTTAAAGCCATAGATGAAATGCGTAAAGATATAAAAAAAATAAATTCATTTATGAATTTTGGAAGAGGAGCTGCCGCTATAATTATTTTACTGGGAGGAATTATTGGCAGCGCAGTATATTTCTTCACGAAGTAGGAAAACAGCATCTACTGGTTTAAGTAATGAATTGTTAGTACAAGCTAAGTTTGCTAAGGATCCAGACTTAATAGTATTCGTTCCCGTTGGCGGTACTGGACCCATAGATATATTAACTTTAAATACTAAGACGGGGAAGATCAAAACTTATGATGTTAAAACTCAGAATTTTAGATCTAATGGAACCAAAATATCCAGGGGGAGAACCGATGAACAGAGAAAGCTCGGAGTTAAAATTCTCAATTTTGATCCAAAAAAATAATTATGAAGTTATCTAAGAATTTTAGTTTAGCTGAATTAACCAAAAGTCAAACTGCCGAAAGAATGGGGTTGGATAATAATCCATCCGAAGGAGAGGTAGAGAATTTAAGACTTCTTTGTGAAAGGGTATTGCAGCCTGTAAGAGATCACTTTAACAAAGTGGTTACGATTAGCTCTGGCTATCGCAATGAAATTTTGTCAAAGAAAATTGGCAGTTCAAGTAAGAGCCAGCATTGCAAATTGGATTAAAGATAACCTAATGTTTGACCAGCTTATACTTGAATACTATACGCCTGGAGAACCAAATAGTGGATGGATCCATTGCAGCTATGCTGGTTCAGAAGTTAATGCAAATAGAAAAGAATATTTAATGGCTATTAAAGATGAGAATGGAAAAACACAATATAAACCAATACTAGGTTTATCAACAGACAGGTATGTAAAATAATATGTGGTTAAGTGCAATTAAATTAGCGTTGAATGCTGGAACGCATATATACAAAAAGAAACAAGAAACTAAAATGGCTATGGCTGATGCACAGCACATGGCTGCAACTAAGATGGCTCGTGGGGAAACTGAGTATCAAGGTAAATTATTAGAAGCTAGACAATCAGACTGGAAAGACGAGTTCGTATTGGTCGTATTAACGCTGCCGATTTTAGTCATTGCTTACGGGGTTTTCAGCGAGGATC
>VTLG01007898.1_pt1 | contig 23337 bp, 37 predicted proteins | sample 4694571 | NCBI WGS metagenome assembly VTLG01 (sample SAMN12604809, study PRJNA352737) | marine metagenome | biome: ENVO:00000447; feature: ENVO:00000209|ENVO:00000569|ENVO:01000036; material: ENVO:00002151; isolation source: viral sequences binned using virsorter ...
ATCCATCTGAGCTTGGCACTGAATGACCCGGAGCATGTTGTCGATGGGATCAGCGGGATAGCGGGGGATTTTGCATTCCCAGTTATTGCCCTCGGCAATGGTGAAATCCTGATATGTCCAGTCTTCTTCAAAGACACCATCCAAGCTGGCTGTCATGTTGCAGAACTCATTTGTATAGCCGACACTCGGCTCCACGACCCTCGCATTGAACTCCTCGTTGAACCATTCGAGCGCGCCATCTTGAAAATAGTTCCCGGCTTTCATCGGCGGCGTCGGGTCATTCTCGATTGGTGTGCCATCTCTGGCTGCACGGTGCTTGGTTAAGATGTCGTTCCGGGTGGTGCCATAATGGGCAACATATTCGCCGTCGATTTCGACCAGCCACGGCGTCTCAGATGCACCAAGCTCGTGGCCTGTTCTCGAATGCTTCGACATATCACCCTCCTATGAGGAGGTAGCCAAGAAGGCCGATGGCAAAGATGGCCGTCATGCCGAGAACATCGCCTATGAGATGCCACCTCATTGCTCTAGCCTCTCAAGCTGAGTGGCCTCCGCATATGGAATGCTCGTTCCATCATCGCACTCAATCTGATACTTCAGGGGGTCGCTGTAGGTGGTTCCGATCACCCTGCCAATGAGTGGCTTGTATGGGTGCAGCAACTTGACTTGATCACCGCGCTTAATTGCGTCCATTTTTCCCTCCAAGTTTTCGTCACAGGGAAAGTAGATATGAGTAAATATGAGACAGTTGGAGTGGCGTTTCGTAACACTAACTCTTTGAAACTACGTTACTTATGCAAACCCCCTAGGGGTCGCCAACACCACTCTAAAAGTCGCAGACTTCTGCCATCTACCTCCAAATTTCGTCACGCTTATGCGGAACTTACAGTAATTTTCGTCACTTTCAACTTTTCCCTAGCAGAAAACGATCTCTGCTCTGACTCGGCCATGTCAATGTAAGTCTGTGCTTCACGAAGATTCGCCCAGCCAAAAAAGGTACACATTTCAGGGGCAGTCACACCACAATTAGCCATTTTTTGCGCGAGTGCCTTTCGCACTCCGTGTGGTGTGCAGCACGACGGTAGACCAGCTTTACGCACAGCCTTGCCAAACCAGTTTGAAAAACTTTTGCCGGAAGAAAATGGCTGGCCATAGGCTGTGCCTACAAATGTTTGTCGAATGTTGGTCACTTTCGATGCGTCCAGTGCTGCCCGTAACTCAGGTTCCACCTTAAACTTTAGGTATTTGTTTTTCCCTCGTTTTGTTTTCGTGATAGCACACTGCACGACCTCATCGGTGACTTCCGTCTCACTCAGCTTAATCACATCACTGGCGCGCAGCCCGGTAGTCCAGAGACAGAGCATTGCGGTGTGCTGCATCGTTCCGACTTGCCAGTAGTCAAGGAATTGTTCGATTTCACTTTCACTCCAGGCATGATGGCCGTCTGTCTCCTCAACAATTTTCAAATTGGCGCACGGATGGCGCCACCCTTTTGGTGTTAAGTTTTGCTCAGGACGATTAGCCCAACTCAACATGGCCGCAATATCCTTAACGATAGTGTTACCTGCTTCGATTCCGCTCGTTGAGGCGCTCTTAGCTCGCCGCCGTGCCTTATCTCGGATTTCCGCGATGTGATTGCTTTCGAGTTTCGCCCAGCGGTATGATCCATATGCCTTCACGAAGGCACCTAACCGGCGTTCTTTCTGGCGCTGCGTGGAGGGCTTGAGCCGTTGGAAGCCACCCTTATTATGGCTCGCCTTGTACAGCAGCCACAGGTCAGCGACTGTTCCAGTGTGCCTGTGCCGGTGGTTCACTTCCTCGATTTCTTGATCCCATCCCTGTTGGCGATAGGCCTTCAACTCCTCAACAGCGCGATCATACTCAAGAACGAACTCAGGCGACCCAGGTGGTTCGACAAGCCGGATGCTTGGATCACCGGCACGGCGCGGTGTGAGTTGGACATAAATATAAACGACCAATTCACCCTTCCGATTTTTGGTCTGTTTTGTCTTGATGTAGCGAAACTTTGTATCAATTTTCACAACTTGTCCCATTCGTTCACATCGTCACCGCCATCGACGGAGGGTAACTGCTGGAAATGGATGTCCAGTTCGGTCAAATCCCACACCACGCGATTTTCACTAGCTCGTTTCCCGACAGGCATCATGCCACCGGCAATCATGCGATCAAACGTCGCGGCTGAGACGCCGACATAGCTAGCGGCTTGCAGCCGATTTAAGCCGCGTGGCCAATGGGGGAGGGGATGTTTCACTCAGCACCCACCAGATGCAAGCCGCGCCGCCGCTCATCCAGCCCGAAAATTTCAAATCCCCGGTCCAAAATTTCTCGCGGCATTCCCATTTGCGTCTGCCAGCTATGTGTCCAAGCCTCTCGCAAATCCAGGGCATGATTGATGTGAACGCCTCGAACGACATGAATGACGAGGGTTTCGCACCACTGGTCGAAGATGGTATCGACTGACAAACTGTAAAGTTTCTTTCGCTTGTCATTGCAGAGTGTGTCAACGATCAGATCACCGACCTTCACCCCGTCGCGTAGCTCCGCTTCAATCACCCTCGCGCTCGATGCTGTAAGCAGCGGGTGTGAACAGAGGGACTGAGCCGTTTCGTGTGCGTAGTCATTGCCTCGAATGGCGTGGGTCCGGGCATCACTCAAAATCGATCTAATGAGATATCGTGGTCCCAGTGTTGTGTGCGCTCGCCGTGCCCGGAACTCGCTGGCGCGTACCGATTGATGGTCTGCTGCCACAAATTTCAATCGATGCTCGGTGCGAGCATGTGTCTGAGGATTGCGATAGCGGTGACGGACAGTCGCTAGATTCGCCCAGTATTTAGCGGTGCGTTCCTCCTGGCTATCTCCAGATTTGGCCAAAAAACCAGCATGATCGAAGGCTGCCCCCATACAGGCGGCTTGCACCATGTTGAAAATCCGCTGGTGGTCCTCTCCATACTTCTGCATCTCACGCCTCCTTTCCGCACTATCGCAAACAAAAATAGAAAAATGTATGACGAAATATGTCTACGTTTTGATGTCTACATAAAAATGTTCATAATTTTTGGTACTATTTTTTGGCCTTCTTTTTTGGCCGGTGGCGGAGCACGTTTTTCACCGCCTGTGGGTGCCAACGCGACGAAACGGTACTTTCGTGCTGCTTCTTTTCCCCCGCGTATGTTTTGACGCCTCTGGCATTCAATGCTTTGGCAATTCCGCGATACGAGTGAATACCGGCAGCCTCGATCTCGTCGATGATGGGGATGATACGCAGGGCGAACTCCTTGCTGTGTTTCTTCATCGCCCTGCTCCCCTTCGCCGCGTGTTGCGCGATGTCCGGGTTGCCCAGTTTTACGCCCCGCTGCTTTGCTTCAGCCAATGCAGCCTTGGTTCGTTTTCGGGTGTTGGCCACCTCCAAATCCGCAACGCTGGCCAGGATTCGCCAGAGGAATTTTGTGTTGTCGGGATCAGCCAACTCAGGGATGTCACAGGCGACGACAGCCACGCCGTGACGCTCGGAATATTCCAGTATCCATTGCAGAAAAGAGAAATCACGGGTGAGCCGGTCCATCTTGGCGATGATTAGGACGGCGTGATCCTTGGAGCAGTCTTCGAGAGCTTGACGCAGAACGGGGCGCCGTAACGTGGTGCGTCTACCCGATTCAACCTCTTTGCAGGTCTCGATCACCTCCAGGTCCATGTCCTTGGCCTTGGCCGTGGCGACCTTGGTTTGCGCGGCCAGCCCCAGCCCGGACGCACCCTGCTTTTTGGTGCTGACGCGAACGTACAGGCGCGCTTTCGTCGGTTTGGATTTAAGATTTGCTAACATTTTCGGTCCTTCATCGGCTGTATCCCCCCCTGCACCCAAAAAACCCGGATTAAATGGGTGCCTCGCGGCTTGCTATCGTCTCGCCACGAGCCAAACGCAGCGAAAAGCTCACATGCTCATCAGACATTTCATCGACAATTCGAGCCGTTTCTTTTGCCCCTTCCAAGTTCGGAGCGCCGCCAACAGAGGATTTGATTTGATGTAACTTGAGGGCGAGGCGGGAACGCGCCAAGCGATCCTGCACCTCTAACTCGATCCGCAAATCCCGCAGATAAGCATCAACCTCAAGCTCCTCTGCCGTGGGCTTAATCAGTCGTATGGACGCAAGTGTAAGCCGCTCCTCCGTCTCGATATGCTTATCAACTAGCGCCGCCGCTTCCTCGTAAAGTTCATTCCGAAAAGCTGTGCTACCACTCATCTCGCGCCCTCCTGTTTCATTGCTTCCAATTTTTCAATAGCTCCCTTGATACATTTGATTGCGTCAATCAGATTGAAAATAGCGGCGTCATCGTCTTGCCTGAAAGCGCCGCTTTTTAAGTCTTCACGGTGCCGCATGGTTGCCGTTTCCAAATAGTCAGTTACTTGGTCAACCAAGTCCCCGTCTTCTTCTGGTGGGCATAGTGGCTCACCATCGTAGTTATCGGTGAAGGGAATCCTCTGGTTAGGTTGGGTTAAGATTTCTTCCCTGATAGCCTCTCTTTTCAAAACGCCCAAAACGTCCAATACAGTCATCTCGCGCCCTCCCTCCACGCATCCAAGTCAAAGTCCAACGTGCGGTCATCGTCGTACATCACCGCCAAGCTCTGCCTCAATTCATCCACCCGGTCAGGGTGCGTCCGGGCTGCGAGTTCCAGAATTTCGGCGTCCGTCAAGTTGAAGTTTCGGCCATCAACAAGGGTTGCTCGTGTACTCATGTCGCGTCCTCCTTCAGTGCTTGGTACAATTCGATTGCTTGTTCCTTGGCGTAGGTTCTGGCTTTTGCGTAAGCGTTGTAGCCGATGGCTGACCCGAAATGCTTCTCGCGGTAAAGTTCCCACATATTTCCCGCGCTGGCTGGGTGGCTGACCGTCCAGCCCGATGGGTTGCGCTTAAGGAAAATCCGCTTCCGGCACTCTGCATAGGTCCAGGTCATCTCGCGTCCTCCTCCTTTACCCAGTTTTCGATAGCCTGTTCCTGACTGAACTCGATCAAATCATCCGCAATCTTTTCGCTTGGTGCCGTGGCATATGTCGCGTGCATGACAACGGCGAGCAAGCCAGCCAGCGCGGCGTGTTCACTTGCGCCGCTTTTGCCCAGTGCTTCAAGTGCGTCCAGACCAGCTTGATAGCCGGTTTGATAGGAATCATCCGTGGCGTTGAAACTGTCATTGTCCTTGCTCATCTCGCGTCCTCCTTTATTCACAGGTTTTCATTAATGAAGTCTTCCAGCCATTTGTCGGGATGAGCCGTTGACAAATATGCCGACCGTACCAAGCTCGCGGCGCTGTCGATGCCGCCCTTAATCGCCTCATCGCTCATAAAGGTTTCCATTTCGTCTAAGTCAGCCCCGATTTGATCCATCTCCCATAGCTTCTGCCGGATATCCTCAATCGACTTAACCTTGCTCATGTCGCGTCCTCCAATTTGGCGTCTGCAAAGCTGTCGATAATTGCGCCCATTCGGCGGATTTCATCTCGCGCTAATTCCTTGGCCGTTTCGGGCGATGTTGGGTTATCAAGCACGGCGATGTAGATGCTGGCGCAAGTGCGCCAAGTTGGCGTCAAATCAATAGCTGGTAATTCGTTCATCCCGCGTCCTCCCCGATGCTGTCATAGGTTTGCTTAAAGTATTCATTGCGAACGGCATTGGCGCTGTCATCGCCGACATTGCAGCAAATAAGCTCGCGGTTTACTACGTCAATTGTTGCGCCGATTGCGACGAACTGCGCGGCCCAATTCGCCGCCTCATAATTGGTGATGGCAATCATGCCGCGCCCTCCTCGCCGTGCTTCCATGTCCAAAAATAATCATCGTCGAAACATAGGCCGGGGCCGTCTACCGTGGTGTTGGCTGGGTGGAATTTGTCCAGGTATTCTTGCGCCGCTGCCGCGTGATTTTCGCTAACGTCTAGCGCGTAATTCCAATCGTAGGTGTAGCGCTTGCCGTTTACCGGGTGAGTTACGATGATGCGCGAGCCTCGATAGTTCGTCGGGCCGTGATATCGTGTCCTAAGTGCGCCTCGTGTGGTAGTGTCGGTCATAGTCGTATTCCCTCCTATCAGGGTTTGCGATTTAGGCTCCGCTCGGCGTTGGCGCGCCGGGCGGGGCCGCTTAGTTAATCGTTAGGCATAGGGATTAACAGGGCATCTAATAAATCGCGCGGCCAATAAGCTCGTTGATGTTCAGCCCCGCCTCTTCAGCGCGGATACCGGCGGCCATGCAAGCTGCGCCGTACATATGCGACCAGAACTCTGGATCAGTCGGCGATATCTCACCGCCGCTCTTCCAAGTCTCGTCTACGTTTTCGTGATCGACGTTGACATCTGCGATGTACGCGCCCGTAGCCTTTTCAATCGCTTCCAGTTCCTTGTTGAGCGCCCAGTAATCTGCTTCGGTAATCATGTTCTAACTCTCCTCATCAAACTTTAGCGAAACGTTCACGATGGAATATAATGCCATTTGTGATAGTGTCAACAGGCTACATCACATTAATAGATATCAAATCTCGTAAGCCTATGGACGCAAAGCCAAAATTCGGAAAAAAAAATGGTGGCCCGCCGAGTTTCTTCGCCCGGGTGCCAAGCTCGGCGGTGACGGACAAGCGGCTTACGGACAAAGAGTTCCGGGTGTTGGCCGTCTTATGCAGTTACGCCAACAATCAGGGTTTTGCGTGGCCAAACATTCGCACGATGTTTGACGATTTGAACAAGTTAAAAGAACCAATCAGTGAGCGCACGATATCGCGGGCGCTCGATAAGTTAAGGCGCGGCAAGTTTATCGAGGTGGTGAGTAGGCATAGATCACATGAGAAATGGCGCCACATTATGGGAACAGTTCACCGGGTGGTCTATGACCGCAGGCTAACTGTGGATGACTTGCATGACGCCATGACGAAAGACGACCCACCGCCGATTGATGAGCGGACATTACCAAAGCAAGCGGAAGCGGAAGCGGAAAGCGGTGACGACGGTAATCAGCGAAGTGAGGCGGAGGGAGTTGAGCTAGCGGATGTTGAGAGGGTTGCGCGGTGGTATTGCAAAGAATGCCAGGGCATAACCGGCCAGCTCAGGCTTGTAAATGAGGCAGCGTTCATTGCAGCGCGGGAAGCGCTGTCAATCGAGAGCGCCGATAGCATTAAAGCTAAGGCCACCGCGCACCTCATGGAATGCCGCCAACATCGGCGCAACCCACCGGTCCACCTCGGATTTCTGGGCGAATGAAGGCCGTGTGTCCAATGGCTAAACCAAGCACCACTATATTGACGGCGCTAAAACACGCGATTGGTTGCGGCGTTGCCAGGAAAAAAATGAATATGCGCGGTTTGAAGAAGCGACCTTCCGCCCCCCGGCCCCCGTCCTGCGTAGTGGGGTAAACCACAAAAATATTTCGGAGTTTTCTGAATGACCCTAGCCCATGAATGCCTCGCTCTAGCTGATGCCGCTGTGAAGGACCGTAGGACGTCCTATGGCTCGCCTGATGAAAACTTCCGTCGTCTATCTAAGCTGTGGGAGGTGGTGCTTGAGGTCGATGTAGGGGCGTTGAGAGCGGTGCTGTGCTGCGTTGAGTTGAAGGTTGCTCGATTGCTGGAAGACCCGACACATGCGGATAGCTGGGTTGATATCGCTGGATACGCGGCGATTGGATTTGAGATTTCACAACTGTTGAAGGAGCGAGTGGATGGCTGACAGGTATGAGTTGAAGGTGATGCGGAAGGGTAGCGACGGCAAGAGTTACGGCAATCGCATTGGCGTGGCTTTCCCGTGGAAGGGCAAGGACGGCTTTAGTTTGGTCTTGGATGCGCTTCCTATTGGGCAGATGAATGACAAGGGCGAATTTGAGGTGCGGTTAATGATGGCGCCTCCGTTTGACAAGCAGAACAAGGGCGGCGGTACGGCTTTTAATGATGACCCGTTTGGGTTGCCCGATGTCTGAAGACCTGCGGGTTATCTGTCCGAGTTGCCGCGTAGCCTGCGAAGCGGTGGATGTGCATGGGCATTTTCAGTGCAACATCTGCGGCCAAGTGATTGAGCCGTGTTGTACGGGTGAACGAGCGGAACCAGGGGAATGGCGATGAGCGAAGAAGATACCGATAAAATTCTAACGACTTTCATGGTGCCGTCTGACTTGCATACGCGATTGAAGGCGCAGGGAGCTTTGGAGGGAACCAGCATGACCCGGCTGGTGATTGAGTTCATCGAGGTTGGGTTGGAGGAGCGTGGGGCATCCAACAGGCAGCGTCTTGATAGCTTTGTGCGTCTGATGGGAAGGGCCTCGGCGTGAGTCTGGAGGCTTACAGGGATGTTTGGGAGCATTCCAAGGCTAAAGGAACGGCGCGTCTTATTTTGCTGGCATTAGCCGATCATGCGGATGAAAACGGCGTGGCGTGGCCAAGTCTTTCGCGCCTCGCAAAGTATGTAAATGTGTCGAAGGAAAATGTCTGCCGGAACATCTCCCGGTTGATCAAAATGGGTGAACTTTCCCGCGTTGGAACGGTGCCAAGTAAGCAGGGAAAACCGGGAACAAAGTACAAAATAGAAATGGTGCGGAGGCGCACTATTAACAAAGCTAAATGGTGCGGAGAGGACGTGCTAAATGGTGCGGAGGCGCACCATGAACCGTCAGTAGAACCGTCACTTTCTTTATCTTATAGGGAACAGCATCAAAACGACGAAAAATCCTTTGATGAATTTTGGCAAAAATACCCTCTGAAGGTCGGCAAGGGTGCTGCCAGAAAATCTTATTTGAAAGCCACCAAAAAAACCTCCCACGAAAAAATTATGGACGGGTTGTCACGTTACGACCCGGACCCGAATTTTATCTGCCATCCATCGACATGGCTCAATCAGGAGAGATGGGATGACGAACACGACAGCCCTGGCCAGAAGCGAACAACAAACCAACGCCCTCGCGGCAGATCATCACGCGGCGACGGTATTGTCGAAGCCTCGGAACGGTTTTTGGCTCGACGCGGTTTATCCAGCAACATCTGGGACGTACCGGATTAGTCATTACAAGATCGAAGGCGATCCGACTTTGGAAGCCGTTACGGAGACCCACGCGAAGTTGTCGAGGTCGATGGCCCCGGCACCGGATCGTGAAGTGTTGATGGAGTTAAACCGCCTGTGGGCTTTGACGAGCCACAAGTCTCAGAGCGCACCTGAACTGGATATTACCCTGGAAGCCTATAGCGAGAAACTGAAGTCCTACCCCCGTGACGCCGTGGTTGAGACGCTGCGCGAAGCCCCGGAACTCAGTCAGTGGTGGCCGACTTGGAAGGAGTTGAAAACGGAAATTGAGAAAAAGTGCCGCCGCCGGGTTCTCGCCCTGGAAGCGCTGGAAAGGAAGATCAATGAGTTCTCGGGCAAGGAAACCAAGTTCCTGGATCGCTATCGCAGAATGTCCCATCGTTCCGAAACGAGACAGGAAAGCGCGTATCATTTGGAAGCGTCTCGCCAATATGACGATTGAAGAAGCCCATAGTCTGGTGCGTGATGAGCGGCTCACGATGGCGTCAAGGTTTGATCGCAAACGCGGGGTGCGCCAACTCGTGGTTAAACCTTTTTCCGGCATCGGTGGCGATACCCTGGCCAGTTTTCTCAAGCCCTATGACGGCCCAGCGCCTTCCATCGACGCCGGGATGCTCTACGTCGAGCAACGTGGAAACCAGCAGAATTTTCATCAACTATCGAACGCTAGCGCGGGCGTTGAGGGCAATGCCTAGATCGAAATACGGAAATATTCGTACCGTTGTTGACGGCATCAAGTTTGCTTCCAAGGCAGAGGCCAACAGGTATGTGCTGCTGCGCGAACGCCAGCGTCAGGGGGAAATATCGGATCTCGAAATGCAGCCGAAATTCCCGATCACGCTGAACAACCGGCCCATATGCAGCTATTACGCCGATTTCCGCTACACCGAGAACGGCGAGGCGGTGATCGAGGATGTCAAAGGGGTGCGAACAGCAATCTACCGCCTCAAGAAAAAACTCACCGAAGCTGAATACGGCATCAAGATCACGGAAATTCGGGCATGACGAAATCGGTGAAACCATGAAGGATTTGATGAAAGAAGCGGAGGAAATCGCCGTCGAGCATTGGCTGTGGCTCCGCCAGCAAGCTCCCAGAAGAAACCACGCCTCCGTCTACAAGATGCTGGGACGCCCTCCACCGCAAGCATTCGAGGGACCGGACGGCATCATCAAAACGATGGCGGAAATCTGGATGGAGGAGTTGGCCGGTGGCCGGGACACATAGTCCGACAGGGCGCTTTGGCGGCGTTAAGCGGCTGGAACAACGCCTCCGTGGCCGCAATGATGTGGTCGCCCACAACAAAAACGCCGTGGCGCAATACCTCCTCAATATTGCCGGTGCCAATCTCACCGATGTCCTCACCTGGGATGAGCATGGCAACGTCAAGGTCAAGGCATCGGCGGATATCCCCGACGAGGTGGCCTGTGCGATCAAGCGTATCCGCGTCACCAAGTCACGCGGCGGTGAGCCGACGCTGGAGCTTGAGATGCACGATAAGGTTTCCGTTCTGCGTGTCCTTGCCAAGTCGGCGGGGTTGCTGGAAGCGCCGGAAAAAGGGCCGGATGCCCCGTCCGTTGTCGGCATCAAGATGGTTGGGCCGGATGTGACAACCACCTATGAGGAAGTTTCAAAAACCGATGAGTGACACGGCTGACCTCAACCTCGATTTCTCCACAGCCCCCACCATCTGGAAGTTCCTTAATTCGGATAAATTTGTGCGCGGGTTGATGGGGCCGGTGGGAAGTGGCAAGAGCTACGCCTGTGCCGCCGAGATCATGCTGAGAGCGGTCAAACAGAAACCATCTCCCCGTGACGGCATCCGCTACTCCAGGTTTGTCGTGGTGCGGAACTCCTACCCGATGCTCAGAACCACCACCCTCAAAACATGGATGGAGATATTTCCTGAAAACATCTGGGGCAGGGCGCATTGGTCGCCGCCCATCACCCATCACATCAAGCTGCCCAGCCGCGACGGAGCGCACGGCGTCGATTGCGAGGTAATCTTCCTGGCCCTCGATCAGCCCAAAGATGTGCGTAAATTACTTTCGTTGGAATTGACCGGCGCCTGGATCAATGAGTGCCGTGAGTTGCCTAAAGCCATTGTGGACGGCTTAACCCACCGCGTTGGAAGATACCCGACAAAGGCCGATGGCGGTCCCACATGGCGCGGTATCTGGATGGATACCAACCCCTGTGACTCGGATCACTGGTACTGGCGGCTGGCAGAGGGCAAGGAGGCGCCGCTTGGCACCTATGCCTGGGATTTCCACCGCCAACCGTCCGGTGTGCTTGAGGTGCCGGAGACGGATTTACCCGAAAACGCCGAGTTCAATGGGTTTGTGATGTCGGCTGGTAAATGGTGGATGGCAAATCCTTCCGCCGAAAACGTCAAGAACCTGCCGCCTGGGTATTACGATCAGCTCGTCGGCGGGAAGAATCTGGACTGGATACGCTGCTATGCAAAGGGGGAATATACCTACGTTGTCGAGGGCAAGCCGATCACGCCTGAGTATGACGACGAGGCGATGACGGAGGAAACGCTTGAGTACGATCCAACGCTTCCCCTGCAAATCGGCCTTGATTTCGGACTGACACCCGCCGCTGTTTTTGGCCAACGGACGGTCAGCGGCCAATGGCGGATAATCCATGAACTCGTCACGTTTGACATGGGGCTGGAGAATTTCGGCACCAAACTGAAGGCGGAAATAGAAACCCTGTTCCATAAAGCGGAGGTGATGATTTGGGGCGATCCGGCGGGCCAGCAGCGCGACCAGATTTACGAAACCACCTCGTTTGCTTACCTCCAATCCATTGGCTTGTTGGCGCGTCCCACGGCGACGAATGATTGGAAAACGCGGCGTGAGGCAATGGCAGCGCCCATGATCCGCTTCATCGACAAGAAGCCCGGATTGCTGGTTAGTCGCAAATGCGCCCGTATCCGTAAGGCGCTGGCCGGGGGCTACCACTTCTCCCGTGTTGCCATCGGCGCCGGTCAAGAGCGCTTCAAGGATGTTCCCAACAAGAACGAACACAGCCACGTTGGAGACGCCTATGGCTACCTCGTTCTAGGCGGTGGCGAACACAAGCGGATGACCCGACGCCCCATGACATGGCGGCAAATTCCACAGGCGAAAATAGATTTCGATATTTACGATGCTTGACGATATCACCGCACTCAATCGCTACATGAAACTCGATGAATCGCGGAAACTTGTCGAGTTTCATCCCGGCCTTCTCAAGCTGATGACCCTGCGCAAATGGGATCAAGTGTTTCCCGACAATATCCCCAATTACGAGGAGTTGACGAAATCCTATCATAACATCGGATATGCCTGGTGCGGGGTTGCAGATGGCAAACCCGTGTGCGCTTTCGGCATTGTTCCCCTGTGGCGCGGTGTCGGTGAAGTGTGGATGGTCACGGATGTTGAGTTACCGCTGTATGGCCGCACCTTCCACCGCGTCGCAAAGGAAATGTTCGATATTTATATTGGCGAGTTATTGATGAATCGCCTGCAATGCACGGTTCATTCACGAAACTTTCAGGCTATACGGTGGATCAAGAAGATGCGATTTTTAGAGGAGGGTTTGTTGCAAAAATACGGCCCTGATGGTGAAGATTTTTACATATTTGCGAGGTTAAGGGATGGGTGGGATTCTGAGTTCCCCAAAGCCACCGCCACCGCCCCCAGGGCCAGACCCGGAAGTTCTGCGAATGCAGAAGGAGCAAGAACAGCGCATTGAGGCAAAGGAGCGGGAAGACGCGAAGGCGCTTGCTGCCCGACGCCGCGCTCGTCGCCAAGGTGGAAAACGCAGCCTCCTCTCCGTTGATCCGCTCCTGGATACGCAAAGCGCCTATCTCGGCGTTCCTGAGCAGACGGAACTCGGTGATGTGACGTTCAAGCAAAAAACGGGGTCCAGTTAATGAGCGGCGGCACTGGCGCGGGTGGTGGGGGTAGCCATGCTGGTAGCATTGCGTCACAGGCTGAGGCTAACACAAATTCCCCGGCGACCGGCCCAGTTGGGGGATATAGCCCTCCACCTGTTCGCCTAAAACCCGCTTATTTACAGCCAGCCCCCGTTGCAGCGCCCAGCGAGACAGCGGCGACAGCCCCCGTGAAGAAAGACCCGTTGTTCGACAATGCCGCCATCGAAGCCGGTGAACAACGTAATCTCCGACAACGGCGGCGTCCGTTATTAGCGTCCTCGTTTACCAACGCCTCAACACTTGGCTCCTCCGGTACAATTTTTAATCGAAAAGATCATGGCACGACGTTCTAGGCGGAAGCCCTCGCAATCGGTTGAAAAGATCAAAAAGCGGTTTGATACCGCGTGGTCGGCCAAGGAAAACTGGCGTGATCTTTATGAGCAATGTTACGAATATGCTCTACCCCAGCGGAACCTGTATGACGGAAGCTGGAAATCTGGAACATCCGGCAAGCACAAGACGGGCAAGGTATTCGACAGCACGGCGGTTCACGGCGTCAATCGTTTTGCTAATCGGCTACAGTCGGGGCTGTTCCCGCCCGATAAGCATTGGATGGCGTTACAGCCAGGGACCGATATCCCGCCGGAATCCGATTCCGATGTACGGATGGGATGCCAGGAATTAACCGACAGATTTTTTACGCTTATCCGCCAGACAAATTTCGATTTGGCTCTAGGCGAGTTCCTGATGGACCTCTCTGTTGGCACCGGCATCATGTTGATCCAGCCGGGAACTGCACTCAAGCCGATCAACTTCCGCGCCATCCCCCAATTCCAGGTGGCGTTGGAGGAGGGGCCTGGGGGTGTGGTGGAAAACGTCTACCGGAAAATCCGCACTCCGGTTGAAAACATTAAACGTGAATGGCCCGATGCCAAACTTTCGGAAACGCTTGAGCGCCTTTTGGAAGATAAGCCGCAAGAGCCTGTTGAGCTACAGGAAAGCACGGTGGTCAACGTGCGGGACGGCGGCTTCGATTACTACATTTGCTACAAGGGCGACGGCGATGAATCAGACATGCTGGTGTACCGCTATCTGAGGACCAGCCCGTGGGTTGTTTCACGTTACATGAAGGTGAGCGGCGAGGTTTATGGCAGAGGTCCGGTTGTGCAAGCGCTGGATGATATCAAAAGCCTCAACAAGACAGTCGAGTTGCTCTTGAAAAACGCCAGCGTCAATGTCTCGGGTGTCTACACGGCGGTTGATGACGGGGTGCTGAACCCTCAGACGATCCGCATTGCCCCTGGTGCCGTTATACCTGTTGCAAGAAACTCCGGCCCTCAAGGCGCGTCTCTCCAACCCCTGCCTCGTGCCGGTGATCTACAACTGACGCAGATTGTCTTGCAAGATTTGCGGATGAACATAAAGCGCATCCTTCTCGATGATAGCCTCCCGCCGGATAACATGAGCGCTCGCAGCGCTACCGAGATTGTCGAGAGGATGCGCGAACTAGCTACCAATCTCGGCTCTGCATTCGGGCGTCTCATCACCGAAACGATGGTCCCGATAGTGGTGCGGTCAATGGCAGTCATGGAGGAAGCGCGGATTATTCCCAAGCTGCCGCTATCGATCAATGGCCAGGAGATTAAGGTTGTCCCGGTTTCGCCCCTGGCCCAAGCGCAGAACATGGACGATGTGCAAGATGTGATGCAGTGGATGAGCATAGCCACGCAGATGGGACCGACAGGGATGGCCACGGTTAAGATGGACGCTATCTCGGATTGGGTAGCAGATAGGCTGGGCGTCCCGATGCAGTTGCGAACAACGGAGGAGGAGAGGATGGAGATGGAGCAGATGGCGCAACAGATGATGCAGCAACAACAAATGGCGCAGCAGCCACCTCCTGAAGCGGCGGCGGCGCCCTGATGGCGGATATAATCGACATTAGCGCTCCCGGTTGGGAGGGCGTCAATGCCGAGCAGCCTTTGCCACCACCTCAAAGCGCTACCGAGCAAGGGGCGTTGGACCGCGCCCTCGCGCATATCTTTGATGGCCCGGATGGCGAGCGGGTCTTGGAATGGCTGACGAGTGCGTATCTGATGCAACCCTGTTGGGCGCCCGGATATGACACCGATTTCGGTTTTTACAGGGAAGGGCAAAATACTTTAATTCGTGAAATGTTGATGAGGGCCAATAGAGCGAGGGGGGCGTGATGGCTGAGACAGAGACAGTACAGGCACAAACAACAGACGCCGCGCCGGAGGAAGGGCTACTGTCCGATGCGCCGAGTGTATCACCGGAAGACGCGGCGCCAGCGGAGAATGCACCGGAACCGGCCCATACAGACCCAGCTACCGGAGATGAAAAGCCCGATTGGCTGGCGGATCGTTTTTGGGATGCCGAGAAGGGCGCTGATTTCGAGGGATTGGCGAAAAGCCAGACCGAGCTTTACAAAAAACTCCGCAATGGGCGCCATATCGTCCCGGAAGACGGCGCCTATGATTTGAAATTTCTTGATAACAAGGTGGCGGAAGACGATGAGCTTCTCGGCTCCTTCAAGAAGGTCGCCGCCGAGCGGGGGCTGACACAGGACGATTTTGAATCCATTGTCAGCCTTGTTGCCAGTAACCGGCCAGAGGATACCGCCCAAGAGGCAGAGTTTGATCGACAGGCAGAACTCGAAAAACTCGGCCCTGATGGACAGGCGGTAATCAACGGTCACGTTAAATGGGCGCAAGAGATGGTGCGTGAAGGGGCATGGACGGGTGACGATTTCGAGGAGTTCAAAGTCTGGGGCGGAACCGCAAACGGCATACGCGCCTTGACCCGATTGCGGCAATATTATGGCGAGAAAACCATTCCGATTCAGGCCGCGCCCGACACCTCGGATGTGGTCACGCAATCGGAACTCGAAAGCATGATTGCCGATCCTAAATATAATACGGACGCGGGGTATCGCCAGAAGGTCTACCAGCAGCTAGAGAAAATGGACCCAAAGGCAGAAGGACACATGCCTAGTCTCGGTTAATGTTCTGTGTCCCGCGCCATTGATAAGCCCAACATCCCGCCGGAGTCCTGTGAACATATCGACAGGGTTATGGAATTGTCAGAGAGTTTGGCGGCGGAAACAGATGATGAAATATGCGCCGGGTACAACAGCATCATCAAAGAGGAGTGTGAGTTGATCCGCACCATTAACTCACAATTGCGCGTGGCCAGTAAATTCTGGCATGACCGCCACAAACGTCGGCGCTCCTGATATATCCATTTACCATCTATAACCAAAAGACTATTGACACGCTAACAATTCCATGAAATTGTCGGCGTAACCCTACCTCGAAGTTCTTTCGAGACGGTTGGCAGCGGCGGGAGCCTACCCGCAAGCCACAGCCGGAAATCTTTTCCCCACCTGTTTGGCGAATTGATTTAACTCGAAACAGGAGCTTTGAGATGGCTGTATCTCTAAGCACAAACTTTACCAAGCTGTTCGCGGCGGAAGTGAAACAGGCATATCAGGCCGTTCAAAAGTTGAATGGTTCTTGCCGTACTCGGACTGGTGTTGTCGGTTCGACGGTTCAGTTCCCCAAGATTGGTAAGGCGAGTGCCACGGTACACATTCCCCAAACGGATGTCGTGCCACTTAACGTGACCCACTCCAACGCGGTTGCCACATTGTCCGATTATGCGGCACCGGAGTACACCTCGATTTTCGATCAGCAAAAAGTCAACTACGACGAGAGAAAAGAACTCGTCCAAGTTGTCTCCAATGCGATTGGACGGCGAGCGGATCAGATCAAACTGGATGCCTTGACGGCTTCCAGCACATCTCTGACGGTTGCCAATTCGATTGGTGGGGCAAATACCAATTTGAACTTTGCAAAAGTTCGTGAAGCCAAGCGCCTCCTCGATGGCAAGAATGTGCCAGCGGCGGATCGTTACATGGTTGTCCATGCCGACTCATTGGCGAGCCTCTTATCCGAGAGCCAAGCCACCAGCGTTGACTATGTGACCGCCAGAAATCTCATGGATGGAACCATAGATTCCTGGATGGGCTTTAAGATCATAATGATGGGTGACATGGACGAGGGCGGTCTTGCGATTGACGGTTCCTCGGATCGTTCACTTTTCGCATGGCATAAAGACGCCATCGGGTACGCAGAGGGTATCGGCATCAAAACCGAGATCAACTATGTGCCGGAGAAAGCGTCCTGGCTCACCAACTGTATGCTCTCAGCCGGTGCAATCAGCATCGATGACGAGGGCATCGTCAAATTGACTTGCAGAGAGTAGGAGCAAATAGATGGCTTATGCAGCAGCGGGCCTTGTGCCTATCGGCGGTCAGTCGAAAGCTGGCAATGCGCCTCAGATTTGGGCCTATACCAGCACTGACGCAAAGACAGATATCGATGCGAGTGGCTATTTCAACAGCGCCAGCGATCTCTTGAAGGTTGGCGATTTGATTTATGTCCATGCGAGTACGGGCGGCACCCGCACCTACTCGTTGCATCCGGTAGTCTCAAATGCCTCTGGCGTTGTCGATGTTGGCGACGGCACGGCAATAAGTGCAACGGATAGCGACTAGATTAGTCGCGTGTGACCGGGGGGCTATCCTCCTTATCTGTGCGTCCACGGCGCCTCCCGGTCACTTTATTTTGAGGTAGAGCATGGCAACCAGTGACACCGATGTTTCCATTTGTTCCCATGCTTTGAACCTCCTTGGCGAGAATACGATCTCGTCCTTCTCAGACGGCTCTACACAGGCGGGTATTTGCGAAGCCCTTTATCCCGATGTCCGGGCCGTCATGCTCTCCATGTATGCCTGGTCTTTTTCCATCAAAAAGGTTGACCTAGCGCGTTCTGCAACAGCGCCAGTCAACGAATGGAGCTATGCCTACCCGATGCCGTCCGACAGCCTAACGGGTGTGCCACGGGCGGTATTTGCTTCCAGTGAGGTGGGCGCTCGCCCTGTTACCGGCGGCTGGGAAGTCTACCAGAAAGAAATCCAAACCGATTACGAAGATGTCACCATCGACTATCAAGCTATTCCGCTAGAGGCTGAGATGCCGTCCTACTTTGTGCAGCTACTTAAATACGCGATGGCTTGGCATCTAGCGGAACCTGTCACCGATCAAATTACCAAGGCCCAGCATTGGGAGCGGATTACTGTTGGCAATCCCGGCGAAGCAGGGCGGGGTGGATATTTCCGTCAAGCGGCCACCATCGACGGGCAGGGGTCCAGCACTGAAATGATAACCGATTTCCCGATTACCGATGTGAGAATGGCTGGCTGAAATGGGCCGCGTTATTAAGGTCCAAACGAATTTTGCCGTTGGGGAAATCAACCCGGAGCTAAGAGGCCGGATAGACCTGAAGCAGTATGAGAGCGCGCTGGAGCGAGCGCGTAATGTTATTTGCAAGCCACAAGGGTCCGTTGAGCGCCGTCCTGGCTTGCGCTACGTCTTCACTATTCCCTCTGCCGCCTCACCGCAATCGGGGGTGCGTCTTGCGCCCTTCGCCTTCTCGACCACCCAAACCTATATGTTCCTGTTTTGCGGCACACGCGCCTACATCTTCAAGGAAGGTGTGCAGATCACAAACATAAATGGGACGGGGAATGATTATCTCGATTGCTCCTCCTCGGTTTCTGGTGTGACGGACGGCATCACCAGTGCGCGCTTGTCTAATCTCTGGTGGACGCAAAGCGCCGACACGATGCTGTTGTTCGAGGAGACCATGAAATCCTTGAAAATCGTGCGTGGCGCCAATGATGCCACCTGGACGGTTTCAGATGTTACTTTCGATTTTATTCCCAAATATGATTTCACCCCGGCCAGCAGCACACCCTCCGCGACACTGACGCCAAGCGCGGTGACGGGGAACATCACGCTTACAGCGTCGGCTAGTGTCTTCACCTCCGATCATGTGAACCAGTACATACAAGCCAATGACAATTTCGGACGGGCGAAGATCACGGGCTTCACTTCAGCCACCGTTGTCTCAGCAGTTACAGAAGTTCCATTTTTCTCCACCAGCGCAATCGCCAGTGGCGCATGGACGCTGGAGACGGGCTATGAGGATGCCTGGTCCTCCGGTAAGGGCTGGCCGAAAACAGCGACGTTCCACGAAGGCAGATTGATTATCGGCGGCTCGAAATCCCTTCCGACCACCGTATGGGGGTCACGGGTTGGTCTGTTCTTCAACTTCGATGCAGGGCAGTCCCTTGATGATGAGGCACTGGAAGCGACGATTGATACGAACCAAGTCAACGCCGTGGTGGGTATCTTTTCTGGCCGAGATTTACAGGTCTTCACCACCGGGACAGAATTTGTGGTTCCGCAAATAGATGGTGAACCGCTCACGCCGACTTCATTTATTTTCAAACCTTCCACCACACGCGGAACGAAGGAAGGAACGATGCCGGTCAGCACGGAGGGCGGGACTCTGCACCTCCAACGCGGCGGCAAGGCAATCCGCGAATTTCTGTTTCTTGATGTGGAGGGTTCCTATGTTTCAAACGATATTTCGCTTCTTTCATCACACCTTTTACAAACGCCCACGCGCATGGCTTTGCGGCGTGGCACGAATGTGGATGAGGGCGATCTCCTTTTTCTGGTGAACTCCGGCGATGGCTCAATGGCCGCGTTTTCGATACTACGTTCGCAGAATGTCATTGCCCCCAGCCTGTTGACCACGGATGGACTGTTCCAGGATGTCAATGTCGAGGACGCCGATGCCCCACTGACTTACGCAATCGTCAAGCGCACGGTGCCTGATGAGGCGATATGCACGATCACAGTCAGCGATTACGCCAATATCGCAACAGGCAGCACCATCATCCTCACAAAACAAGACGGGGACACGGTGACGTTCACCAGCGCCGGTAGCAGCGGGACGGACCAGTGGGTGAGCGCAACATCCAACAATCAAACCGCAACCAATCTGGCGGCGGCGATTAACGGAAACGCGAATTTCTCCGCGTCGGCTTCTTCTGCCGTGGTCACGGTGACACGCGCAACGATAGGCCGCGATAACCTTACGGTAACAAGCAGCGATACCACGCGGCTCACATCAACGAACTTTACCAATACAGCGGTCTACTACGTCGAAATCTTTGATAGCAACTATACCACCGATGCCGCGAAGCAGTTTACGGCGGCGGCAAGCGACCTGCCGGGTAGCACGACTGTCAGCAGCGGGATCAATCACCTGGAAGACTTTGAGGTCAAGGTGATTGCCGATGACAATATGTTGACCAGCGCCACTGTTGCATCGAATGCGATTGTCACTGACCGTACCGCAACCACTTATTTGGAGATTGGTCTCGAATTTCCGAGCTTCACCGATTTGCTTGCCGACAGCGCGACGAAAACGACGCCACTGGTTCGCACGATGCCGGTGGAAACGCGCTTACCGTCCGGTCCCGTGACGGGCAATAAGAAGCGGATCGTCCAGGCAAGTGTGATTATGGACAACACCCAGAACATGGCGGTGAACGGGAAAGAGCTTTTCTTCCGCCGGTTTGACGACATGGCGCTCGATGCTGGGATTGTGAAGTTCACCGGGACCAAGCGGATTGGCCCGTTCCTCGGCTATGACTTCAAGGGTCAGGTTGAGGTTACGCAAACGCAACCACTCTATATGACGCTGTTGTCTCTTGATTACCGCGTCTCGGTGGCAACGGACTAGGAGAACAAAAATGGCGTGGGCAACTCTCGCAATGGCGGCGGTTTCGGCTTTCTCGGCAATCAAGCAGGGACAGGCCCAGGACGCACAAGCGCGAGCGCAAGCGCAAGCACTGGAAGTCCAGGCCGATTGGACCCGCTTCCAAGGGAGACAAAAGGCGCTTGAATACAAGAAACGTGCGGCTGATGAGCTTGAGGCCACATTGATTTATCAGTCGCGCATCAACGCCCAGGCGGGTGCTGGTTTGATGGACCCATTCTCCGGCAATCCAATGGGATTAAAAATTCAGGCGTTGGATGTCGGCGCCACCAACTTTGCGATGGCGAAGGGCAATGAGCTAATCGTGCGCTCCCAGGCGAATGCACAAGCAAATATGCAGCTACATCAAGCAGCGCAAGTTAGAGAGGCTGGAAAATCCGCACGGCGTTCTGGCTTCTTCAACGCCGCCTTTGCGATGGCCCAAGGAGCATACGGCTATCATCAGGCCAAAATTCCCTCTGCGGCTACTGCCTCGGCTAACCCACAGCTTGGTTCTCAATCACAGATTTATAGTCCTTCCTTTACTGCCTCGGCTAACCTGCCCTATACGCCCTACTACACGCCTTACGGCGGATATCCGGGGTATAAGTGATGGCAAGACCTATGCCCAGACGTTCACTGATTGAGGGGAGTGTCTCCCCGGCGGCGATCTCTGTCACCGTTCCAACGCGCTTTCCAGCCCTTGAGCAAGAAGCGGCAGGGTGGGGCGATCTCTCAAACCGTGCATCACAGTTTTCCAATATGCTCGGTGAGATTGCGGGGAAACGTGCGAAGGCGAAAGGTGCTGCATATGGCGCAAGGACCGCGCCAACGGTAGACCAATTGACTGCAATGAAAAATTTGGGTCAGCCAGTCACATTACAGGGTGATCCTGGTTCGTTGAACATATATGAGCAAAATGTTTACGCCGCGCAATTGGCCGTGACTGAAGATCGTTATGAGTTATTAGGCCGAAAGGCGATCAATGAACTCATTGCCCAAGGCGCCGACCCGAATGGGCCATATGCCACACCAGACGAATTCCAAAATGCTTTAGAAACGGTTGTGACGGAATATAGCGAAGTGATGTCTGCGATTAGTCCGTCCAGCGGCGCGAAGGTTGGCCATTCTCTAGGTCTACTTGCTAATTCGGCGGTGCTATCTTTTTCCAGAACCTACATGGAAAAACAGATCGACGCGGATCAAGCTGATGCTATGGCGAGCATTCCTAATTTTATAGGTGAAATTGCGACAATTGTTAGCGGCCATAACGCCGTTGGTTTGGAAGAAAAACAGGCGCTTTTGGAGGCGGGAAAATACGAAGATTGGACGGCAGCGGCTGTAGGTGATACGCCGTCTCTTATGGATAAACTCGATGCCCTGCGTACCCGCATGGAAACTTCCCTGAGTGGTCGAGTGACCGGAACGAAATTAAAAAGTGCGCTTAACGATTTTGATAAGGTACGTGGAGAGGTGTTAGTCAATGAAGTCGCAAATTGGGCGTTTACAACTCCGTTTCAAACAGCAGACGAGGTTTACAATCCTCATAAATGGTTGACCCAAAATAAATTGGATAAACTGCCCCCTAATATCAGGGAGATATGGGAGGGCTTGGATGGCACTCAAAGGTTTGAGGCGCTTAAACGCGTCACGAAAATAAGCGGCGATATACATCAAAGGATTAACGCCGCCAGCGAACTAGAACGGAAAGCCGGAGAGGATCGCGTCGATATTATTTTGATTGAAATGGGCGAGATAGCTAATCTTGATGAACGCGATGAGGAAGCACTGCGAAAACTTTCCAACAAGCTAAAGGCCATTCCCCAAGCCACACCGGAACAGATAAATGCTGCGCGACTTATGTTAGAGCAGCGGGAAACGGTGGCTGTTAGTCGGGCAGACGTTAAAACAAAATTAGAAAGGCTGAATGAGCTTAATCAACTCAAGCCGATTGACGTATCTCAAGCGCTGGCCGCTGGTGATTTAACGAATGACGATGCTGGAAAGTTCTATGAACGTCTGAGACTCCAACGCGATAGACTGGTTAAGAGGGCGTTAGATTTGGCGGCGGTTGAGTTCCAGCCTGATTTTCAAACGCCAAAACGCCAACTACCCGCTGAAAAACAATTACAAAACACGCAATACAAAGAGTTTGAGCGGCGTGTAATTGAGGATAGGAAAAATTGGGAGGCCAAACTTGCAACGGCATTGCGGGAAGGGGCGGATACGCCAGAGGGGTTTTATGATCCGACTACACCTGAGTTACTTAAACAGAATATTGAGCAAGCAACGGAACGAGGACGAAACGCTATAATTATTCAGAAATATGGAACCTTAGATAGTGCTGTAAGAAGATTACAAGACGCTGAATTGATTGAAGGAACGCCAAATTTTGAAAGTCAGAAAGGGAGAGATACGGCAAGAAAAATATTTAAAAGCATTTTGGAAAATGACAAGCAACAGGAGCAACACCGAACAGCGGCGAGTATGGCGTTAGAGGCTATGAAGGACTTGAAGGAATTGAAATGGCCGACACGACCTTAGATCAAATGTTTCTCAACCGTTTTGAGATGCAAAACATATACGAGCCAGATGAAGTTGTATTTGGCGCGGAGGGCTATACACCCGTTCCCCCCGTTGCGGAAGAACC